>Ga0335078_10000140_pt1 | contig 120855 bp, 107 predicted proteins | sample Lox_Sample_32_FD_206711 | JGI IMG/M metagenome (GOLD analysis project Ga0335078, IMG submission 206711) | Soil microbial communities from Loxahatchee National Wildlife Refuge, Florida, United States - Lox_Sample_3.2 | ecosystem: Environmental > Terrestrial > Soil > Wetlands | place: USA... | reverse complement strand
GGCCTTGCCGCAAGCGGGTTCAAATCAACGGGCCGTTACGGGATCGGTTTTTTCTCGGTGTTCATGCTGGGACAGCGAATACGAGTTTCGACACTACGAGCTGGAGAAGCTGAGCGCGAGACTAGAGTACTAGAGTTTGATGCAGGAACTCAGGTACAGCCAGTACTACGACGCGCCGAACCAGCTGAGCAAGTTCGCGGCGGAGGGACCGCGGTTCGAGTTTGGCTTAAGAAACAATCTGATCCCCAGGGCTCACGAGCAGTTCGCATACCCGACATTAAAGTGAGAGGCAAACACGATACGGAGTGGTGTGAATATCCCGGTATGTATCATATGGTCACGTTTGTGAAACTGGTTAGACTCCTATGTCCATCGTTAGATGTAAAAATACGTGTAAAAGAAGGCGACGAGGAGGTAATAGTCTCTCAGAGAGGGCAGTGGCTGGAGGACAAGGGAAAGTCCTTTTTTGGGCGGTTGCAACCTGGGGTCGTTCAGGATGACACGATAAAGCTGACCAGTAATTTGCGGACTCTTCATTTAAGTGATGGAAGTGTCGCGGGACGAGCTTGCATCGCGCCTTTTGAAGATGAGCGAAACGGTGTTGTCTCGGTCGGAGGTCTGCGCGCCACGGATTTAAAGGGTATTGCCGGTATCATGTTTGGGCGTCCGCTCACTGTTACCAGAAATATCGCTGAAATCATCGTTCCGTCTGCTGAACTTGCCCGGTGGGCTACCGAGCAGTCAATGCTCGTCACAAAGTTATGGGATTCTCCCCTTGATCTCGCGACTTGCGCAGGATTTATTAGGATATGTGGAGGAGATGCCACCCGCTTACCGCTTGTTCTTGTTGGACGAAAGTGGCTTAGCGCGTATGCCCTCGCAAAGACAAAGAATTTGCCAGGAGAGATGATTCTGATCGACAATGCGGAACTTGCTAGAGCGAATCCACAAGATAAGCAACTTCGTCTGCGCGATAACGTCTTGATGACTGTGGCTTTCCGATGGCGTTCGATATATAGAAACGAAGAGCAATACCTGTCTGAGAACAGAACGGTAGGGGAGTACTTTGACCCGATCGAAAACCTGGTGTACGTAGCACTGTCATTTGCGTGGAATCGGGGTATCACGATGACAACAGTTGGAAACCCATTTGAAGTTGCCCCTGGGACATATTGCAACGGTACACTTTTTAGGCGTCACCCGTTTCTAGAAATTGAGGATCCAGAAGTTTTGAAGGAGGCTTCTAGTTTCGGGTTCGTTTAGGATCTCGCAGTATGGAGCTTACGATTGCGAGGGAAATCGTCCCGCAGGGGTGATCATCGATACCAATGGAGGAACTGTGATTCGACGGGCCCGCAGTGCTTCAAGTGCTAGGTAAGTCACTGTACCCAAAACGTACCCAATAGTCAGGAATGGTGCCTTTTGAGGCCTTCTCGCCAGTATAAAAATCAATAACTTACGTTTTTTCAATACGCCATGATAGTTCGAGCCCGACTAGCTCCACCAAATCCATCGCAAGGTCCTTCGGTACGCGTACGCCCGCAAAGCGGTTCAATGTGCAGTTCCCCGCCACGCCGGAATCGCAGACGAGCCGCGGGCCAGATGGCCGAGGCTCGCGGGCTGAACCGTAATGACATCCTTACCGTGCGTCTTCCCGGCGACGATGGGCTTGTTGGGAATCGTTTCGTACGCATATCCTGTTAGGGTGGCGCTCAGAGTTGGGTTGGTTTTAACGCTGAGGCGAGCCCAGCCATAATGGTTTCGCCCATGAATCTTAAAGCTGAAACCAAGATATCGGTTCGTCGCATTACACCAAAATCCAGCCTTGCAAGTTCCCGCAGAGCGAGAAAACCATGCCATCGTGAGCGCTGAAAATGGATGTTTGTGGCTAATTCTCGCACCACGGTCAAGGGCATAGGCGGAACGCCAACCACCGCTGTTCTCGCGGCCCTCGATACCCCGAATCCCACTCGTTGGTTTCACAAGAAGGTAGGATATACGTGACGACGTTAGAATGCGGTATGTGTTTAGAATGCTAAAGTCTTTCTTCCCATCGTGATCGAGGTCGAGATTGAAATGTTCGTTCCTGCCAATCACATGATGCGTTGCTGTGTATACAATCTTACCCTCGCTGGGTTGTGCTAATGCCAGCAAGCTGACGCCCGCGGCGCTTGCCGCAAGCGCATGCAAGTTGAGCCGGTGACTCAGTGATTCAGAAAGAGGCACAGGTCGCTTCATTGCTTTGCCCTCCACGCCGGAATCGCAGACGCGCCGCGGGCCAAGTGGCCGAGGCTCGCGGGTTCGGTTAGGGTGACCACATCCTTCCCATGTGTCTTGCCCGCGATGATGGCCTTGTTGGGAATCGTTTCGTAGGCATACCCGGTGATCCTCGATCTCACATATGGGGGTTCGGCGACGGCAAACACAGTGAGCCGGGCCCATCCGTAGTGGGTCTTGCCCTGAATGGAAAACTTGAGACCCAGGTAGCGATGGGCGGCGTAAACCCACTGCCCCCTTGTCGCGAAGGTTCCGCCGACGGCTGAAAGAATCCCCGCCATGATGCCACGCTGCGACCGGAACTGCTCGCTGCTACCTATCTTTTCTCCTTTTCGCAATGCAAGCGGGAATACCAGTGAACCCGATTCAGAAGCGGCGAAGCCATTGGCGGAGATCCCATTCGCCAGCAGACTCGCAAATCGGACACCGGTCGAGGAACGATAGTTATTGCTCAAGATAAAATCGTTGATTCCATCGTGATTGAGATCCAACCGGTAGACGGTATTTGGCCCGATTACCTTATGGGTAGGCGTGTATATGATCTTGGCCTCGGCAACTGGAGCAAGCGCTGATAAGCTGACTCCGGCAGCCGTGGCTGCCGCCGCATAGCCGAGTAACTTCTTCTCCAGCTTCGCGCCGAAAGGACGGCGATCACGAGCTGGATGCGATTCTCTACGCTGAATGTCTGTAAGGCGCATGTGGACCTCTCTTGATGATGCTCTTCCGTCTTCAAGGCTTGAATTCATACAGAGTGCCGTGATTGATCTTGCCGCCGAGAACCGTAGTGCCGTACAGGCGTCCGTGCGAATCCGTAGTCAGTGCGCCTGACTGAGGCTGATATCCGTTTGCTCCGCGAAAGCTGAAACGAACGCTTTCCTTCCATGTGCCTCCAGATTGAGTCAGCTTGAAGATTGTGCCGCACCCCGTGTTTTGGCAGTGTCCAGTCCCGCCAAGATTTGTGGTCCCATAGAGACTGCCGCCCGGCGCAAATACCACGCTGGTGGGATAGGTTCCGTCGCCGTCAGCCGTAAAAGTGTAGAGCACTGTCTCCACCCAGGTGCCTCCGGCGGGAGAGAGTTCGAAAACCACTCCGCACCCAATTCCCGCATCGAGGCACTGCGTACTCCCGACAAATGCTGTCGTTCCGTAAATATTGCTGTTCTTGTCCATGAGCAACTGGCCTCGGGGGACACCGCCGTCAGCGCCGTCATTAAAGTTGTACAGCGTCGCGTACGACCAACTGGCACCAGACGGCGACAGTTCAAATACCGCGCCACACCAATCGCAATTCCCTCCGTAGCTGGCGTTGCCGTAGAGATTGCCGCTCGCGTCCACCAGAAGAGGGGAGTCCGCTCCGTACACCCCGTTGCCGTTGAAGGTGTAAATGGTCGTCAGAGTCCAGCCGCTTGCGGAGGGCGACAACTGAAATACCGTCTCTGAGGTCGTACCATAGAGGTTACCAGCATTGTCCCAAGTTAAGCCGCTGTAGGGTCCTTCACCATCGTCGCACCGGGGAAGTGAACAGAAGTTGTAGAGCACGCTTTCGTTCCATTTGCCATCAGATCCGCGTGACAACTCGAAAATGGTGCCTCTATCGTGGGCCCCACCCAACATGGTGGTGCCATAGAGGTTGCCGGATTCATCTGCCACAAGGCCGCCATAGGGATGGTATCCATCGCTGCCGCCCGTGAAATGGTAAAGCATGGTTTCCTTCCAGCCGCGATTTGTACGCTTCATTTCATAAACCGTGCCAGCGCAATATCGGCCACCGGAGGAGGTCGTGCCGTACATATTGCCATTTACCAAGATCACAGGAGCGGTTGGGTTGTTGCCATCGCGGCCGCCGACGAAACTGTGCAGAACCCTTTCTCCCGCTCGGGCGTTTGTCGTAGCGGCAAGGGACATTAAGAAAATAATCAGAGCGAAGAAAAGTCGGGCTAAAAAAAACCGCCGGCTGCTGTTTAGGCTCTGAGCCTGAAGTGGAGGCATTGTCAACTCCTTCCGACCAACGAGAATAAAGTCGCAAGTACAGAGGGGAAAGTTCCTTATGGCAGCACGGTGAGGGTCGTGCTTAAGCGCAATGGCAGAAATGCTACTCCGGTCCTGGCGATAGTTCAAGGGGTATTCGGAGATTCCAGTCTGGCGATCATGTGCGACAGAAGCGTAAGAGTTCGAGAAGTGCAGAGGTTCTTCGTCGTTGGGGTCGTCCGCGAAGCGGACGACTCCGCCACCTCAGGATCACAACCGGCGCGCGGGGGCACGCTAGCGCCTGCATCGGAGGACTATAAGGGCGGGGACGCCCTCCTCCATTCGGAGGACGAATTCATTAAGTGAAGGCCCTGCAACCCCCGCGACAGTCCTTCCCCAAGGTCAGGCGCGGGGCGTTTCATTTTCCCCAGATAGATATAGATAAGCGACGTTTGCGGCTGAATCCCCTCATGGGGGTGGGGATTCCTGCGGCTATTCCAGCCTCGCGGCTTTTTCGAAGTGGGTGCAATGGGATCGCAACTCGAAAAGTAAAATCCCCACCCTAACCTCGCCTGTCGGCTCGATTTAGGATCGGGCACCTGGCCTTGCCAGTCGTGGTATTATCGTTGCCATTGTTTTTGTGGGGTCGCTCGCCACCTCGATCGTTGTGACCATCTTAGGACCTAGAGGAGTGTTCCCGTGACCGATTCCGACCGTATTCCAGCCATGTCTTCGACGAGCAACCGAGGTTTTTGTTCTCTCAGCCTGCCGACTCTCCGGGCGACAGTGACGTTGGGCATCATGCTACTGATTGCCACAGCGGCGCTGGCAGCGGGCACGGACGTCGTCACCTACCATAACGACATCGCCCGCACCGGCCAGAACCTGCAGGAAACGACGCTGACGACCAGCAACGTCAACAGCAAGTCCTTCGGAAAGCTTTTTACGATGTCGGTGGATGGCACGGTGGACGCCGAGCCTTTGTACCTGTCGCAGGTTTCGATTGGCGGCAACGCGCACAATGTGCTGTATGTCGTGACCGAGAATGACAGTGTCTACGCTTTCGACGCCGATACCGGCAGCAAGCTGTGGCAGGTTTCGCTGCTGGCATCGGGGGAGAGCCCTTCGGGCGACCACGGCTGCGGACAAATCTCGCCGCAGATCGGCATTACCTCCACTCCGGTCATTGACCGCAAAAGCGGCACCAACGGAACCATCTACGTAGTCGCGATGAGCGAGACCCAGTCTTCCACCTACATCCAGCGCATTCACGCTCTTGATATTACGAGCGGACAGGAAGAATTTGGCGGGCCCACGGTGATCAAGGCGAGGTTTCCCGGCAATGGCGACAACAGCCATAACGGATACGTGGTTTTCGATCCTAGCCAATATGCCGAGCGCTCCGGGCTGCTGTTGTTGAACGGCGTGATCTACACGGCATGGACCTCGCACTGCGACGCCCGTCCTTACACGGGTTGGATTATCGGCTACGACGAAAGCACGCTCGAACGCACCAGCGTGCTGGATGTGACTCCGAACGGCCACGAAGGCGCAATCTGGCAGGCGGGGGCCGGCATGTCGAGTGATGGCAAGAACATCTATTTCCTCGATGCGAACGGCAGCTTCGACACCACCCTCAACAAGAAGGGCTTTCCCATCAACGGCGATTATGGCAATGCCTTCGTGAAGCTTTCAACCATCAATAACAAGCTCGCGGTGGCGGATTATTTCAACATGTTCAACACGGTGGACGAGTCGAATCAAGATGAGGACCTGGGTTCGGGTGGAACCATCGTTTTGCCGCCCATGAAGGACACCAAGGGCAAGACGCGGCATCTCGCCATCGGCGCCGGCAAGGATTCCAATATCTACATCGTGAACCGCAACAACATGGGGAAGTTCAATCCGAACAACGACAAAGCGATTTACCAGGAACTGGATGGCGTGCTCGGCGGCGGAGAGTGGGCGACCTCGGCTTATTTCGACGGCAGCGTGTATTTCGGGCCGGAGGGCAACGAGTTGATGCAGTTTACCTTCGCCAGGGCCAAGCTTTCGAAATCGGCGAAATCGAAAAGCTCAGCCTCTTTTACTTATCCCGGCACCACGCCCAGTATCTCGGCGAACGGTTCGATGGATGGCATTGTTTGGGCCGTCGAGCATGCCGATTCCAGTGTGCTGCACGCGTACAACGCGAAGAACCTGGCGCATGAGTTGTATAACTCGAATCGCTCGCGTGACCAGATCGGCTCGGCCAGCCATTTCGGTACACCGATGATCGTGAACGGCAAGGTTTACGTTGGTACGACCGGCAGCGTAGTGGCGTTCGGACTTCTGGGGCAGTAAGCCGCAATCTTCTTAGCGCCGCTTCTTGCCCCACGCGACGCCGAAGCGGAGGCGCGCGTGCATCGAATCTCACTTCAGGAGGAAACATGTCGGCCGTAAAACTGGAAGACGCGCGAAGAGTGATCGCCGCCGCGGAGAAAAAGGCTAAGGCGATCGGCCAGCCCATGAACATCGCGGTAGCCGACGAGGGCGGGAACATCGTCGCCCACGTGCGCATGGATGACGCTTGGATCGGAAGCATTGACATCTCCATGAAGAAAGCGTACACATCGCGCGCCTTCGATATCGCCACCAGGGACCTGGCGGCTCATTCCCAATCGGGCGGGCAGTTCTTCGGGATCCACGCTTCGAACCAGGGCAAGATCATGATTTTCGCCGGCGGCATTCCGCTGAAGCGTGACGGCAAGGTGGTGGGCGCAATCGGGGTCAGTGGAGGCTCGGGTGAGCAGGACCATGCGGTGGCCGAAGCCGGCGCGAGTGCGTTCTAGACCGGGTTCGACCGAACACAACTCGGCGATTTTCTGAGGAGCCTCTGCCAAGTCCGCTCGGCGGCGTTATATCGAGAGCTTTGCGGGCGGCAGTTTTTGAGCGGAGTTTCTGGCATGGAGGAATCGGCTCAGCTTTTGCGCAAGGCTCGCTTGCGCGAGGGAGCCGGCCAGGGCTTCGTTCCGGGCTGCAAGCGCGGTTTGCAATTCGAGGATGCGGCAACCCAGCCGCACACGTGCCCGCAATTCTTCGGGCTGCACCGGCTTGGTTACGTAATCGTCGGCGCCGGCATCGAGGCCGGAAATAATATCCGCCGCGCTGTTTCTTGCCGTGAGCAGGATCAGGTAGATGCCGTTCGTTTTCGAGTGGGCGCGTAGCTCCCGGCAGAGCTGCGGCCCGCTGATCCCCGGCATCACCCAATCGAGAATGGCCAGCTTCGGGCCGTCTTCTTGCTGGAGCAGCTTCCACGCCGTGTTTCCATCTTCGGCCAGGACCAGGTCGAAGTTCGAACTGAGCAGTTGTTCCAGCACTCTTCGAAATAGCGGATCGTCTTCGGCAATCAGGGCTCGCATGGATGTGGCTCACGCCTCCGGTTCGGCGAATTTGGATAACTTAGTAATCATCGCCGGGTGGGGAAAAAACTTTAGTACTCTGGGACGCCAGCTTGTGTAAGGCGGACGTTCTTGTCGGCCGCGATTGCTTTCCGGGTTTCCCTTCGCAGTCAGGAATGCCCGCGCCACACTCGTCCCACCATGGAAAACGATGTCGCAACTGTGGAATTCTCACCAAGAATCTGGTATGCGGCGAATGACCGCTCTGCTAGGATGTGGAGTTCACATTCCCACCGTTTCGCGAAGAAGGCGAAAGGATGGGGCACCCAGAGAGTGATGTTCCCACCTTCCGCAGAAAACGCGAAAGGGTGGGGGATCCACGACGGGAGGGATTGGTATTGAATTACCCGGGCGGTCGAGTCCGCCGGCGGCGGTCCCACCGTCGCCGCAGGAGGATGCGGCGGACGATAGCAGTGTTGGCGGCGTTGGGATTCCTTGTGCTTGCGGCACGGTCGGCTTCATTCCTGCGCACTTCGTGGCGGTCGTTTACCAGCCGCGATAGCGCCGAGTTATTGTGGCCGCAGGGCGATCTCAGCCGCAACCTGTCGTTGCTCGCCGCCAGGGCGTTTGTCAGTCCCCTCGCCAATCAACGACGGGTAGTTTATCCCTATTCCGTGATTCCGGGGGGCGTACGCACGCCCGATGACCTGCGCGAGTTGAGCGAGCACGATCCGCTAATCCGCGAACACTACGCCGGATTCGATTACCAGCACGCCCGGATCATCGAACTTGACCAGCCCAGGCTGATGTACGTTTCCTATCGCATGCACGGCAGGGTTTTCTGGATGAGGAAGCCGATCAGCCTGCGCAAGGGCGAAAGGCTGATTACGGATGGAAAGATGATGGCGCGTGCACGTTGCGCGAATCGGGTTTCGCAGTCGGCGCAGAAAGGCACCTCGCCCGAGGAGCCGCCGGCCGGAGCCTTCGAGACACCTTTTCTGGGTTCGGCGGGAACCGTTCCGTTCCCCAATGTCGTTTCTTCGCTTGCGCCGCACGAATTTCCCGGACAAGGCGTGGAAGGCCCTCCCGGACTGCTGAGTTCGAATACGCCACTCGGTGGAGGATTTCCGCCGTTGTTTCCGCCGCCGATTCCCTCGGGAAGCTGTCCTCCGCTGAAGAAAACCGGAAGCAAGACGCAGGTGATCGAGGAGAGTCCGTTCAAGACCGCCAGCAAGAACAATCCCTGTTCGCCGGTGAACCCACCGCCAGTGCCTGAGCCGGGCACGATTCTGCTGGTGACGTCGGGCATCGTAGGGATTTACTGGCGGAAGTGGAAGAGGGTCTAGGCAGAAGCGAGTGCGTTAGGATCGAGTCATCCTGAGGCCGCTCTTCAGGCGGAGCGAAGATCTTGCGCGAGCTGCGACGGCACCAACCAACTCCGGATTTTCGCTTCACACCCGACGGCGGTCGTCGCCAGTGATCAAGGTAACAACTACGGCGGCGTGATCAAGCGTACGGGGACGGGCGAGGTGCCCATTCCGCCGATCACGGGCGGCGTCGCGGTCGGCGAGCTGCTGCAGCCGGCGACATTCATAACCGTGACGTTCACATTGCCCCCAGCGTCCACCTCTTTAATGAAGCCTTGCAGGAATCCAACGATCGTAACCGCCGCGTTCCCGTTAGTGACGGCAGGGTCAACAATCGGGATGGTCACAATTGAATTGCTTGTGGTCACTTTTTGGCCGTTTTGCGGGCCGCTCTGGGCGGTTATCTCCGGTGGACCGTCTGGATACGCCGGGTAGTTGAGAGTATCTTGACCGTTCCCTGGTCCGCTGGCGGTTGCGTGGATCAGACACTCAGTGGCCGAAACCGCCCCACCGGTCAACTCATTGTAGCTGACGGTGTTGTCCCACGAGGCTTGCGCCGTAGAGGATGTAGACCCACATTGGTAAACCTGGTAAACAGTTGGGTCGTAGCATCCAATGCTGTATTCAAAATCCGAGGATCCTTGGCAAGGACATGGAGTGATGTTGTGGTTGACTAGTGCGGGGACATAGTCCACCTGAGGAGGAAGACCCGAGTTGGTGAAACCCATGGGTGAACGCGCAAGCGTGCAAGTGGTGGGTAGTGCGGCTTGGCAATCCGGCCTTAAACTGAAATTTTCTCCGATTACACCTGTCTCCACGGCCCCGGTCGCCCCGTTCACGAATGGGTTCCCGCTTTGAGCAGGATCCAGATTCGCGACCAGCCAGGGCTTCACTCCTTTGGGAGTGATAGGAGTGAAATTTTGCACGTTGGCAGGATTGTAGGCCTCGGCGGTCGCAGTTGCCGTTACCGTGGCGCTATTTCTTCCCAGGATGCGGGCAAAAAAGGTCGGTAGGTTGATCCGCTGAATGGACACTGTAATCCGGGGGTTATTGTTCGGCGTCATGTTGAACGTCGGAAACCCGGTTACTAGCGAGGGTGGCCCGGCCGACACCTGATTGGTGGGCAAAGTGCCATCGAGAAAGGCGATCACTTCCGCGAGTGCCATGCTCTGTGCCATGGTTTCTGCGGCGCCAAGGTTGGCGTCGCCAGGCTGCAGGGTGGTGACACCGGAGTCGGCGAGTCCCTTGGCGCCGGCGAGCGCGGCCGCGTCGGCGGCGCGTTGAGTTTCACTTCGCGCCACGTAGAGAGTGACAACGTCAATCGCGAGCGCCGCCATGGCCAGCAAACTGACCAGCGCCACCGCAACTAGGATGATGGTCTGGCCACGTTCCCCTCGGCGATCCATCGATGATCTCCTCATCGGCGATTCTCAGTTCATGTTTGCGGCCCAGGCGTCGGTATTGATTTGCGAGACGCCCGCGTAATTAGCGCCTGGCGCGAGCAGCGTGATCGCGCGGTTAAACCGCCACTGGTACGGGTAGCTGATCTGCACCTGCGTGGATACGAGAGTTACGTTGATCGGATTGGGGTTGCCATAGCCGGTCGCCGGCACCGCCATGCTGCGGCTGATGGTAAGCACCAAGCCCTGGGTGCCGGGACAGCCGCCGCCCATCGCCGTATACCTCCAGCTCCAGCTTGAGGTCGATCCCGTTGGTAAGGCTACGCCACTCAGACCGCAATCATTGATCCTCGATGCCTGGAGGTATGAATCCACCAGGAACCGAACGGCGTCCACCGAAGCGGGCGCGAGGCAGCCCGTGCACATATCATTCGTCGGCTCCGAAGAGGCGAAGCGGGCGCCCTCACGTGCGGCATTGTTCAACTCTTGCTTCAAATTGAACGCAGCGCCGAAATCGAAGATTCCCACCACCAGAACCACCAGCAGGGGAAGCGCAATGGCGAATTCCAACAACTGAGAAGCCTCATCGCCGTGGATAAGGCGTCTTGGAACTCTGCCGATTTGGCATCGTCCGGGCATCAGTTCTCGGCGCCCATCTGGACGTCTGCTTTTAGCGCCAGGTTCACACCGTTCGTGGGATAGGGAAGCGAGAAGCTATAGGGATATTGAAAGCTAACCGACACACCGCAAACCGGAGGGCCGGGGCTGGTAGCGGGCGTGAGTTGCACCTGGCTGCAGACCGTGATGTTGCTGTGGGAATTATCGCAATTGCTGCTCGCCGTTCCGCTGCAGAATATGGGAGATGGCGGGGCGTAGAGGGAAATCTTGGTCGGATCTATGGCGGAGGCTTGCAGCGTAGTCGTTACCGCGACCGCGACTGCGGCGGGCGAGGATGCGGCATTCCCGCAATTCCCGCAACTGGAGGCAACCCCCACCCTCGCCCCCTCGCGCGCCGCATGATTGATCGTCGCATAAACGTTGAAAGCGCGGCCGAACCAATAAATGGCCAGCAGAAGCAGAAACGCCAAAGGCAGGACCAGCGCGGCTTCGGCGATTTCCGAGCCACCCGTTGCGGCGGTGATTTTTTTCCAGCGACTGGCTTTCATGACTGCCAACTCCTCACCATGTTCCCGAAGCCCTTCTCACAGTATAAAGAACCACGGCAAGCGCCAGCGCCACCCCGAAGGGGATTTTCAGCGATTCAGGGTTGTCGAGCGAAACCTCAGGTCCAGGAAGATGCAGGCTGAGAAATGCCGCGAGCATGTGGCCCAGGTTGCGCAAGGTCTGGAGAAAGCGGCGCTTCCAGATCACCAGAGCCAAGGCCATCAATCCCGCAACCAGCACCGCAACCAGCAGGACGGTGATCAAAGTGTCCGGCCCCAGAAAAGCTCCGAAGGATCCGGCCAGCTTCCAGTCTCCCGCGCCCAGTGCGCGCAAGAGCACAAACGGCAGCAACAGCAGCAGGCCCAAGCCCGCTCCTTCGAGCGACGTCTTCGCGCCTGTCCAGCCCAAGGCCAATGTGTTCACGGCGATCCCCAATGCCAATCCTGGAACCGTCAGCCAGTTGGGAATGCGCCGCCATCGCCAGTCGGTGATCCCGGCGGCAACAGCAAGCAGCGCCGGCAGTAAGAGCAACGCCGCCTTAGCAATGACCATGGGTTCCAGCAGTTATGGGCGGATTGTCACACAGGCACAGAGGCAAGTCAATGTTACCGGGGCAATGGAATCTGCGGGTTTGCTTGACTTCCTCCCTGGAAAGCAATACAGTCCGCGCCTATAAGGAGGTAACACACATGAAAAACGGCAAGAGAATTACCCTTTGCGCTTTGCTGTGTGTAAGCCTTGGGGGCGTGGCTGCAGCTCAGAAATACACAGTTACGGATTTGGGCGTGCTGTCCGGAGATAGCAGCAGCCTGGGGACATGGATCAACAATCTCGGTCATGTGTCGGGATGCTCGGACCCGTCGGCGGAAACGTTCCCGTGCGTGGAAAACACCGACGGCCAACACGCGTTCCTGTGGACAAGGAAAACTGGTCTGAAAGATCTGGGAGCCTTGCCTGGGGGCAACATCAGCCAGCCGTATGGCATGAACGATTCCGATGAGATGGTTGGTTACTCTTTTACAAACGAGGGGACCTCGCACGCATTTCGCTGGTTCCGCAAGACCGGCATGCAGGATTTGGGGACGCTCGCGGGAGGAGCTACCAGCCTGGCAAGTTCGCTGAATTCTCTGGGCGAGATTGTGGGCTGGTCCGATTACGAGGGCAGTTCCGGAAAAAACGACGCGGTGCTGTGGGACAAGGGCGGAGCCATTCACGATCTTGGCAAAGTATCCGGCGCCGTGGGAAGCTCTTCCGCCGCGATCAATAAGCAACATCAGGTGGTCGGCATCAACAGCTTCGGCGGCGGTGTGTTTCACGCTTTCTTCTGGAGCCAAGCGAAAGGCATGCAGGACCTGGGAACGCTCGCGGGCGGATCGGAAAGCTTTGCCGGTTTCATCAACGACAATGGGCTGATCGTTGGAGGAGGAGATTCGTCCAAGAGTCCCGGCATCCAGCAATGCGTGATGTGGGACAAGCAGCACAAAATCCACCTGCTCGCCAGCTTCAAGGGTGGTTGCGGCCTGTTCGACATGAGCGACAAGAACGAAGCGGTGGGGCAGGGGACTGACGCCTCGGGCAACGGCTTCGCCGTATCGTGGAGCCAGAAAACCGGGATTCGGAACTTGAATAAGGAAATCCCCAGGAATTCCGGGTGGACGCTGACCGCCGCCGATTCTGTCAATGATCACGGTCAAATCGTCGGCTGGGGCGTCATCAATGGCGCAACGCACGCTTTTCTGCTTGCCCCGAAAAAGTGAAAAGGCCCGAATTTCGGGCCTTTTCCGTACACGATGGAAGTCTATCGGTTGAGCAGGTGGGCATTGGTGCGCTCGGCCACGATGTGCTTGGCGTTGTCAGCTAATTGCTTGGCCTGCGGCATCAGTTCCAGAGCCTTCACCACGTCCGGATCACTTTCCGCTCTCACCTTCAGGCCTTCTTCCTGCCCGAAGGCGTCCACGAAAATTTCGCTCTTGATGCCGGACCGGACCCAGTCATTGTTCTGCACCAGGTCGGCTTCGGCGTAGGGGATTTTTTCATCATCCAGGAATTTATGAAATTCCTGCAGGGTGGCGTCGTCCACTTCGAAGCTTTTGGTGGGATGGTGCGTCATCACGTAGCGCTTGGCGAAGTTGAAGAACGCGTAATGCTGCAAGAGCGTGTCCTGGAAGTGATTGCTCTTGATGGGATCAATCTTGATATCCGGGGTAATTCCGCCGCCGCCGTACACCGTGCGGCCGCTGTCGGTCAGCTTTACTTCGCGGTTATTATTGGTGTTGTCCTCATCACGCTCGAAATAATAATCGTAGAGCGAAACGTTGGTGTAATCGCGCTGAATCAGGCGCCCGCTGGGCGTGTAATACTTCGCCGTGGTCAGAGCCAGACCGGTATTCTCCGAAAGCGGATACACGGTCTGTACCAATCCCTTGCCGAAAGTGGTTTCGCCGACAATCAGGCCGCGATCATGATCCTGAATCGCGCCCGCTACGATTTCCGCCGCCGAAGCTGTGCCGCGGTTTACCAGCACCACCAGTGGGTATTCTCTGCCGCCATCGCCATGCGTCGCCGTATAACGCTTTTCCGGCGATGAGCGGCCATGATGGGAAACGATGAGTTGGCCTTTGCGGAGGAACTTGTCCGCAACGCCTACACCTTCACTCAGCAGCCCGCCGGGATTCTGCCGAAGATCGAGCACCAAGCCCTTCAGATCGCCCATCTGATCGAGCGCGTCGGCGACTTCTTTTTCCGTGGTTTCATTGAAGCCCGTAATGTGCATGTAGCCGATGCCGGGCTTGATCATGAAGTGCAGGTCAACGCTGTAGCGCGGGATCTCATCGCGAACCACGGCGAACTCGAGCGGCTTCTCGGCGCCTTCGCGCAGAATCGTAATATGAACCGTCGTTCCCTTGGGGCCCTTCAGCAGATCGGCGACGTCGCCGGTGCTCATGTTGTCGGTGGGCTTGCCATCAACCGCGATGATGATGTCGCCGGGGCGAATGCCGGCGCGATATGCGGGCGTGCCCACGAACGGCGCAATCACGATGACTTTGTTATTACGCGGCCCCACGGTCATGCCGACGCCGTAGTATTTGCCGCGCTGATCTTCACGCAGCAGCGCGTAGGCCTTGGGATCGAAGAAATTTGAGTGCGGGTCGAGCACGTGCAACATGCCGGGAATGGCCCCGTTGTAGATGGCTTTATCCGGGTTCACCGGTTCGGCGTAGTTCTGCTCGACGACGCTGTACACGTCGGTGAACTGGTGCAGGCTGTCACGGACGTCGGAATCGCCGCCGGGCGCCGCGGAAGGATTGATCTTCTGGCCGAAGACCATGCCCAGAAAGCCGCAGCTGAGCAGAACAAAAACTAACAGGAAGAGTGTGCGACGAGAACTACGGACCATCGTTGATTTCCTTCGGTTCGGGCGTAAGAAATCCCGGCCACCGCATCTGAGCGCAGTATAGCATGCGAGATTCCTCCTCGATAATGCCTTTTACCCCGAAAGTAACCAGGAAAAGCTAACTGCCTCATGGGTTTGGATGCGGAGGAGGGGAAAAGCGATGCGCCGGTGAAGCGACCCGGGGCAATGAACTCTGCTGCAGAGCTTCGCCCGCGGGACAGCCGGCGGCTGTGTCGCCACGTGGCCATTGCCAGGGTTCCCATCAAGCTGTCAGTTCTCCCTCTTTGCTGGTCTCAGCCGCCGGCAGTATCATGGCCGCATGGGCTTCTCTGAGACATTGTTCCTGTTTTTTCTGGCCTTGCTCATCTTTGGGCCGAAAAAACTGCCGGAGATTGCCCGCACCGTGGGCAAGGCGCTCAACGAGTTCAAGCGCGCTTCGAACGAATTCAAGGCGCAGATCGAAGCGGAAATCTCTCAGATTGACGTGGAAAACCAGGGCCAAATCTTGCCCCCCGCGGAGCCCCCGCGCGGTGCGATAGCGGCAACCCCCGATCTGATCCCCGCTTCTGACTCCCGCCCGGCGCTCGAGTCTGAATCATCGTCGCTGGCCAAGGCTTCACCCGATGCCTGAGACGCCTCCGATGGCAGCCGGACTGCCTTCCGCCAAAGCGGCGCCAGAAACCATGCCGGCTATGAGTTTCCTCGAGCATCTGGAAGAACTCCGGAGGCGCATTATCTACTCCATCATCGCCGTGGCCGTCGGCTTCTTTGCCTGCTGGGGTTATGCCGACAACATTTTCGGCCTGATGCAAAAGCCAATCATGGAAGCGCTGAAGCGCAATGGGATGGCGGAAAAGCTTGTCTATCTCAGCCCCACCGAACCCTTCAATCTTTACTTGAAGATTGGGTTGCTGGCCGGTCTGTTCGTTACATCTCCTTTTGTGCTGTATCAGGTGTGGATGTTCATCTCGCCGGGCCTCTATCGCAAGGAAAAGCGCTACGTCCTGCCGTTCATGTTCTCGACTGTCGGGCTGTTTCTGGCCGGCGGCGTTTTTGGCTACAAGCTGGTCTATCCGGCGGCGCTGGATTTTCTGATTGGTTACGGCAAACAGTTTCAGCCCATGATCACGATCCACGAGTACACCGATCTGTTTCTCACCGTGATTCTGGGATTGGGTGTGGTGTTCGAAATGCCGATCCTGGTGTTCTTCCTGGCGCTGATGGGCGTGGTGAGCGCGGGCTGGATGTGGCGCAACATCCGCTATTCGATTCTGGTAATTTTCATCATTGCGGCTATCCTGACGCCGACTACCGACATTCTGAACATGTGCATCTTCGCCGCCCCGATGGTCGGGCTGTACGTGTTGAGCATCGGGATTGCGTGGTTGGTGCATCCGAAGCAGAGAAAGGCGCGGGCGGCGCGAAAGGGATGATGAAGGTGAGGCAAGAGGGTGGTGCTCTGGTGCACGCTCGAGGGTGCGCGCGCCCACAGTTGCTGGTTGCGCTATTGTGCCTGGTCTCGGCCGGGTGTACGCGGGAAAATGCAGCGGCATCATCGCCGGAGCCATCAGGACCAGGTGAAACGATGGCCGCCGAAGTCCGCGACGCCGGCCCTGCGCCTTCTTTCAACTCCGCACGGGCGATGCAGTATGTGAAAGAGATCGTGGCTTGCGGGCCGCGGCCGATCGGCAGCGCCAATCACAAAAAAGTGGAAGATTACATCTTGTCGCACTTGAAGGGCGACGCGGTCGAGGACGACGCGTTCACAATCAACACGGCCGAAGGCAAATTTCCCGTGCGGAACATCATTGCGAAGTATCCGGGGACGCGGGACGGGATCATCGTGATTGCCAGCCATTACGACACCAACTGGCCTTTACGCGACCAGAATTACGTGGGCGCGAACGATGGCGGATCCTCGAGCGCCCTGCTGCTCGAAATCGCCAATCAGTTGCGCGGGACTAAGCGTGATGGCTATAGCGTGTGGCTGCTCTGGGATGACGCCGAGGAATCCATGCGCCTGCCTTGGTACGATCCCGAAAGCCTTTATGGCGTGCGGCATCTGGCGCAGAAGTGGCAGGCCGATGGGACCATCCAGAAGATGAAGGCATTCCTGCTGGAAGACATGATCGGAGATGCCGACCTGAACATTGAACGCGACACCAACTCCACGCCCTGGCTCGAGGACATGGTGTACAAAGCGGCGACCCGGAGGGGGTATCAATCGCACTTCTTCGGTCGTACCATTGAAATTGAGGACGACCACATTCCGTTCAAAGAGAGGGGCGTCGCCTGTGCGGATCTGATTGATCTGAACTACGGCTACGAGAACGTCTTCTGGCACACCCCGCAGGATACCGTGGACAAACTAAGCGCGAAGAGCCTGGAAATTGTGGGTACCGTGACGCTGGAAACGATGCAGATGGTGGATAAGAGGTAGAGGCGTGCATTGAAAGGTGATGCGACGCTGTCGAGCATAAGAGCGGCTATAGAGGCTATGAAGGTTGGTGACAAGATTCGACTGGTCCGCGTTCCACAAGCCGTTAAGGACGACGGCAAATTTAGGACGAGAACGATTCTCACCGAATGCTTAGGTCATATCTTCACGCTCAGGGGATTCCAAGGGGAGGACGGCATGGCGCAGGTTTCTCGCGGACGGAACTGTTGGTTGGAACTTGAGATGGGAGAGGCCATCCCCGGCTCCTTGGACACGATCTGGGTTGAACCAGATTGCGTTGAGCTGGTGAGGCGATCTGCCAAGAAGCAGAGGCGTGCTAAGTAAGCAACAATCACGCCGAGGCACTACCCCTCATTCCTTCCTTTCACTTTCTCGCAATTTGGTTTCTAATTCCAACCTTATGCGAATCGCGAAAATTTTGTTGTTCCTCCCGGCATTTCTGGTTGCAGCGGCGCTGGCACAAACACCCGTTGATCGCATTATCAGCGAATCCCTCAAACCATCGCCTTTGGAAAACAACCTCCGTCATCTCACCGATGAAATCGGCGGACGTGTTCCCGGCACCCCGGCCATGCAGAAAGCCGTGCAGTGGGGCGTGGAGGCTTTCCGAGCCGCCGGCGCGGACAGCGTTCACACCGAAGACTTTACGATTCAGACGTCGTGGGCCGAGGGCGCGACCCAGATGAGCATCGCGGCGCCGGAGCAATTCAGAGTGCGCGCGATTTCACTGGCGTGGGCGCCGGCGCTCGCGGCGCAGCATCGGGTGCCGGTGGTGGATGCGGGGAGCGGCTCGACCGAAGACTTCGCTAAGCTTGCGAATTTTTCCGGCGCCATCCTGCTGGTGCATTCCGAAGAAATGAAAAACTGGGACGACCTGTTCGCGGAATATTTACGCGCGCCCGGCATCATTGACCGCGCGGTGCAGGGCAAGGCGCTGGCGATTGCTTTCCAGTCCACGCGGCCGCATGACCTGCTTTATCGGCACACGAATGCGCTAGCCGGGGAAATTGATCGTCTTCCCATGGTGCTGGTGGCGCGCGAGGATGCGGCTCGCATGGCGCGCCTGCTGGCTTCCGGTCAGAAGCTCTATGCGGATCTGGAAATTCCCAACCGTATTGGCGGGCCGATCCGCGCCACTAACGTCGTGGCGGAGTTGCACGGCAGCGAGAAGCCAGAAGAATTTGTAGTGCTGGGAGCGCATCTTGATTCCTGGGAATTGGGCACGGGCGCGCTCGATAATGGCTGCAATGACGCGCTGGTAATTGATGCGCTGCGCGCCATCAAGGCTACCGGCCTGCGCCCACGGCGCAGCATCCGGTTCATTCTTTTTTCCGGAGAGGAACAAGGCCTGTTGGGATCGCATGCCTACGTCCGCTTGCATCGCGGCGAGTTGGACAAGGCGGCCGGCGTGGTGATCCTGGATGAGGGAACGGGCCCGGTCACCGGATTTTCCCTTGGCGGCCGCAAGGACGTGCTTCCGGCGATGACTGAACTGGTGGCGCCGCTCAGGCAGTTCGACGCTGCGACGCTGACCACCGACGCCGAGTGGGGAACCGACCATTGGGACTTCATGCTGGAAGGCGTGCCGACGCTGTTTGCCAACCAATTGGAAGCCAACTATCTGATTAACTACCACGCCATGTCCGACACTTTCGACAAAGTGGACCTGGCGCAGTTGAAAAAACATGTGGCGGAGGCAGCTGCGGTCGCCTTCGGCATTGCCGATGCGCCGCAACGGATTGGACCACGTCTCCATCGCGCGCAGATCGAGCAGACCCTGGAAGAGACTCACGTAGTCGAACTGATGAAGACGTTCGGCGAGTGGGACGATTGGCAGCACGGCAAAGTGGGGCGGACGGATTGAAGTGCGACGAAGTTCGGGGTTCTGAGTGAACCAACTCCTCTTCTGGATTCTGTTTAACGCCTTTGTGCTGGTGATGCTGGGCGTGGATCTGTGGCTCTTTCACCGGCCGGCGCATCCTGTCAAATTCAGGGAAGCGCTGGCCTGGAGCCTCACCTGGATCGCGCTGGCGGCGGCGTTCGCCGTGCTGCTTGGGTTCTGGCACGGGCGGCAGACCGCCATTGAGTTCACCACCGGTTACCTGATTGAGCTTTCGCTCAGCGTAGATAATCTTTTTATCTTTCTTCTGATCTTCCGCTATTTTCGCGTGCCCGCCGCGCATCAGCACAAAGTCCTGTTCTGGGGAATCATTGGGGCGCTGGTGATGCGGGGCGTGTTCATCCTGGTGGGAATTGGCCTGATCAACAAGTTCCACTGGATTACCTACATCTTCGGCGCGTTTCTGGTGTATAGCGGCGTCAGGCTTTTCCTCGAAAAAGGCGATTCAGTCGAGCCAGAGAAGAATCCTGTGCTGCGCCTGCTGCGGCGCTGGATGCCGATGACAGCCGACTATGAAGGCGAGAAATTCTTCGTGCGGCGCGAGGCATTGTATGCAACGCCGTTGTTCGTCGTGCTGGTAGTGGTGGAAACCACCGACCTGCTGTTTGCGACCGATTCCATTCCCGCCGTGCTGGCCATCACGCTGAAGGCGTTCATCGTGTACACGTCGAATGTTTTCGCGATTCTCGGCCTGCGCTCCATGTATTTTGTGCTGGCCGGGATCATGGACGTCTTTCACCACCTGCACTACGGCCTGTCGGCTGTGCTGATTTTCATTGGTGCGAAAATGCTGGTTGGGGACTATTTTGAGATTCCTACGAGTGTGGCTCTGGGTGTGGTCGCGGCCGTGCTGCTGATCTCGGTGGCGGCATCGGTGCTGCATCCCAAGGCTGCGGCTTAAGCGTCTGAGCGCGGAGTTGCTGTGCGCTTGGGACTACGGCGTGATCTCGAAGACCACGCCGACGTGGTGTCCCCCACCGCCCAGCTCTGTGGTTCCGTATAGATTGCCATTTTTGTCGAAAATCACACTGGCATAAGGATAGGCTCCGTCGTCGCCGTTGAAATCGTGAATCAGCGTATAGGTCCACCTCCCGTCCGCAAGCGGCGTCATCTTGAACACCACACCGCAACCACCGTTGCATTGGCCAGTCCCGCCGCCTGCGGTCCCCCAAAGATTGCCGAACGCATCGAGAGCTAATGAACTGGTCGGCCCTGCACCCTTGGTTGGATTGGAGAAGTTGTAGAGCACCGTCTCCTTCCAGCCGCGATTGGTGAGGGTGAGCTTATACACTGTTCCGCAACCAGGACCTCCGCAACCCGCTCCACCACCCTGCAGGGTCATCCCATAAAGGTTCCCCGACTTATCTATGACCAGGCCGCCATACACCAACTTACCGTCGCGGTCGTTAGCAGGGAAGCTGTGCAGAACGATGTGCTTCCATTTTCCGCCTGCCAGGTGTTTAAGTTCATAAGCTGTACCCCAGTCGCCACCCTTGCCAGTCCCGCCGAGCGCAGTCGTTCCATAGAGATTACCACCAGAGTCCCAAATCAGCCCCGCTCGCACGTCGTCTCCGTCGGTACAGGGGTTAATGTCATGGCAGAAACTAAAGAGAACGTTCTCCTGCCAGCCGCCGCTCACGGGCGTCAGTTCAAATACCGTTCCCCCTTCGTAGTCGCCGCCCCCTACCGTAGTTCCGTAGAAGTTGCCCGTTCCGTCGGAAAGGAGTCCCGAGAGCGGTCCGGCGCCGTCATGCGCCCGGGCGCCGAACCCGTAAAGCCTGGTTTCGATCCATCTGCCCTTTGAAGAAGGTGAAAGCTCAAAGGCGGCGCCTTGGCTGTTGGGCCCATTTTGGCTCGTTGTCCCGTACAGGTTACCTCCGTCGTCTAGAGCCAAAGGGCCGGTTGCGCCATTGCCATCGGTGCGCCAGTCGAAGCTGTGCAGGACTCTTTCCTTCCAACCTTTATGAGCCAGTGGCAGCAACTCGAACACTGTCCCGTAGCCATAAGAGCCTCCCCCCCAAGTCGTGCTGTAGAGATCACCCCTGGCGTCGAGAATGAGGCTGGAGTAGAGGCCACCTCCATCGTACCCGAGCCCGAAAGCATGCAACACCTTGAACTTCGGGCTTGCCGATGTGGAGGCTTGCGATAGCGCCAGAAGCAAACCCAGAGGCACCGCGGCCTTGGCCAGATGGTAAAACGATAGGCTGAACGGCACCGCGTATACCTCCTCTACGAGTCCGCCAATGGGAGCGAGTTGGCGACGGAAAACGCGGCAATCCCCAGCAGGGGGCGAGTCTATCACGAAAGGCTGCGATAACCTACGGGGCGGTGGATGGGCCCTCAGCAAATTATGCTGCGAAAATTTCCTCTGTCAAGTGAACGTTCTGTTTCAGTGAGGAGCGCCCGAAGCGACCGGTCAGGTTGTCTCGGTTTTGGACAAGGGTCGCAATCATGCCCTGCCTCTCACACGAACCGGATCGAGTCGCCCTTGACCAGCGAGTGCTTCAGGAACTTGGCGTCGTTGTGGGCGGGGTAATCAGTGCGGTAGTGAGCGCCGCGGCTCTCTTCGCGCGCGAGCGCGGAGCGCGCAACCAGCAGCCCGGCGAGCTGCAGATTCTGCGCTTCGAAGGCTCGCCGCGTTTGAGGATGGGCCACTCGCGGAGCGATCTCATTCAACTTGGCGATAGCCTTTTTCAGCGCCGATCCGGTGCGGACGATGCCGACATCCTGCCACATCAGATCCTGAATTTCGCCGATCACTTGTTCGGTTGCCGGTTCGACTGGGCCGTTCGAAGCAGCGCGATGGGATTGCGTGCGCCTGCTCGATGCAGGACGGAGTTCATTGCGCATCGACGCGCCCGCCCGTGCCCCGAAGACCAGGCCTTCGAGCAGGGAATTGCTGGCCAGGCGATTCGCCCCGTGCACGCCGGTGGCGGCGGCTTCGCCGGCAGCATATAAGCCAGGCAGCGTGCAACGTCCGTCGAGATCGCTGCGCACGCCGCCCATGGCATAGTGAGCCGCCGGACGGATGGGAATGAAATCTTCGGTGATGTCAATGTTGTATTCCATGCAGGTGGCGAAGATGCGGGGAAAGCGCGCCTTCACGTGCTCGGCGCGCAGATGGGTGAGGTCGAGGTAAACCATCGGATCGCGCGCGTGGCTGATTTCGAGTTCGTGCACGATGGCGCGCGCCACCACGTCACGCGGCGCCAGTTCGCCCATTTCGTGATACTTGTGCATGAAACGGTCCATCTCCATATTGCGCAGGTACGCGCCCTCGCCGCGCAGTGCTTCGGAAAGCAGGAAGCGCGGGGCGTTCTTCAGATACAGCGCGGTGGGATGGAATTGAATAAATTCCATGTCGCTGACTTCGGCGCCGGCGCGGAATGCCATGGCAACTCCGTCGGCGGTGGCTACGGCGGGATTCGTGGTGTTGCGATATAACTGGCCCATGCCGCCGGTCGCAAGCAGCACGGCTGAGGCGTTGATCTGCTGCTGTTCGCCGTGTTCGTCAATCAGATGGATGCCGGAGACGCGGCCGTCGTTAAGAATCAGGTTGGTGGAGAATTCGAACTCGCGAACGGTTATGTTGGGCAGGGTTTTGGCTTTAGCGTAAAGCGCGCGGAGAATTTCGCGGCCGGTGGAGTCGCCGTGCGCGTGCAGAATTCGGCTGCGGCTGTGCGCGCCTTCGCGGCCGAAGGTGAGTTTGGTCGCCTTGCGATCGAACTCCGTGCCCCACTGAATCAGCTCTTCGATGCGCGGCGGCGCATCTTCGACCAGGACTTTGGCAGCCTCCACGTTGCACAAGCCGTCGCCCGCCTGCAGTGTGTCCTGCAGGTGAAGGCTGATTTCGTCTTCGTCGCTTAATGCGGCGGCGATTCCGCCTTGCGCCCACTGCGTGTTGGAGTCGGTGATGTCGCGCTTGGCGAGAACCATGACTCGGCCCGCGGGCGCCAACTCGATGGCAGCTCGCAATCCGGCGACACCGGCGCCGATGACGAGGAAATCAGTTTCAGGCGGCGCTGTGGGCATAGACAAAAAATGTTACCACTTCGGGATGGGCGGTTGAGCGCTGGTGCATTGCCCATCCCCGCAGGATCCCTAGCCCCGCTGGTGAGAAGGCGGCGCGCCGGGATGACTTCACCCACACTAAGTCAAGTGTTTAAGGAGAGAGCGCGGGACGTCGGGATGACCCCAGGTGGAACATTCTAGTTCAGCCCCTGCCTTACGTTATGATGAATCCGCATGAGTCGAGTCAGAATCGCAGTTCCGGGACATAGTTATGAAGCCATCATCGAGAGCGGTTTGCTGCAACATGCCGGTCGGCGCCTGCAGAGTGTTCTGGGAGACTCCGGCAATCTTTTTGTGGTGACCGTACCTAATGTGCGCCGGAAGTGGGGAAAGAAGCTGATGGCTTCGCTCTCCGCCGCAGGGTTCGACGCTCACTTTGCCGAAATGAGCGATGGCGAGCGCTTCAAGAAGCTCTCTACCGTCGAGAGCCTGGCGGAAAGGCTGGTTCGCCTGGGAGCGGATCGCGACACTGTGATCCTGGCCTTCGGCGGTGGAGTCGTGGGCGATGTTGCCGGGCTGTTGGCGTCGGTTTATATGCGTGGCGTGAGGCTGGTGCAGATTCCGACGACGCTTCTGGCGCAACTAGATGCTTCGATTGGCGGTAAGACCGGAGTGAATTTGCGCGCCGGCAAGAATCTGGTAGGCACGTTTCATCAGCCGATGGTGGTGTTGATCGCTCCCGATGTGCTGGCAACCTTGCCGGAGCGCGAGTTTCACGCGGGCCTCTATGAAGCGCTGAAATGCGGTGTCATCGGCAAGCCTGCCCTGTTCGACCGGTTGGAAAAGATGCCAATTAAGAGCCTTCGCCATGATGCGGCCGCCCTGGAGTGGGTGATTTCAGAATCGGTGCGGCTGAAAGCGGAGGTGGTGTCGTGCGATGAGCGCGAAGGCGGCCTGCGCCGCGTGCTCAATTTTGGTCATACGATCGGTCATGCGCTCGAGGCGGAATCCGGCTACCGGCGTTTTCTGCACGGCGAAGCTGTGGCTTGGGGAATGATCGCCGCGGCGCACATCGCGGCTGAGACCGGTCATGCCAAGAATGCGGTCGCCGAGCGAATCACACATGCTGTGCTCGGTCTGGGAGCGCTGCCCAGAGTTACAGCGAGCGGCCGGGAGATTCTTCGATTACTGCAAAGTGATAAGAAGACCCGCAACCATGTAGTGCATTTTGTGCTGCCGCGCGAGATCGGCAAAGTCGGGATCGCCAACGATATTGCTGACGAGACAGTCATCGGCGCGGTGGAGGAGTTGCGGAGAATCTCGAAGTAAGAACCGCGGAGGCCGTGGAGGTCGTTTGTCTGCTAGGCGCAAGTCAGCGGCTGTGGTTATGCCTGATGTCTCCAAAACGTCTGTTCTCGGCGCCGTGCCGGACGGAGCGAGCGATGCGGAGAATGCCGCGAGCGCAGTGCGTGAGATGTTCACGTCGATTGCCCCGCGCTACGATCTGCTCAATCATCTGCTGTCGTTCAACGTGGACCGGCTATGGTGGCGCAGAGCGGCGCAGACCTTCTCCGCCATTCTCGCGCGGCCCAACGCGCGCGTGCTCGATCTGTGTTGCGGCACCGGCGACATGACATTCGCCTTGCGGCGCGCAGGGAAGCCGGCACAGATTCTTGGCGCCGATTTTTCCCACGCCATGCTGCAACGAGCATATGAGAAATCGCAGGGCACCTCGCTTCGCTGGGTCGAGGCAGACGCGCTCCGCCTGCCATTTGCGGATTCCCAATTCGATCTGATTACTAGCGCGTTCGGCTTTCGCAATCTGGCGGACTATGATGCCGGCCTGCGCGAATTTCTGCGCCTCTTGCGGCTCAATGGGGAATGCGGAATCCTGGATTTCGGGGAACCTCGCGGCCTCACCGGCAAGCTCTATCGCATCTATTTCAAGCATGTGCTTCCGCGTGTGGGAACATGGATTTCCGGGGTGCGCGGACCCTACGCCTATCTTCCCGCCTCCGTTGAGCGCTTTCCCGACCCGCCGGAGATGCTGGACCGCATGAAGCGCGCTGGATTCCGGGACGCGTCGTGGACGCCGTACACTTTTGGCATTGCGGGGCTGTATCGCGGGAAGAAGTGATGGCAGCCTGGTCGAGGGAACTGGTGGCTAGGTATTTTGCCTTGGCGAGGCCAGTAGATCTACCGAAAGACATCACGCGCTTGCTGTGGTTTGTTCTGAAGTTACCTGTGGCTGGGCGGCAAAGGAGTCGGCAAAAGCATCGGCGATCGTGTAGCGGATCACTTCCTCATACTGCGCTCCCATGAATCTCTGCAGGCGCTCCGTGTTCGTGATGAATTCGCCGGTCATATAAGGCGTAGCTTCCGGAGGAATCGAAGAGATCCCGGCTTTCCAAAGAAAGTTCAGAACCGAGCGAAAAGCCCACTTTCCCGGCACGCGAAACACCTTGGCGCGCGACACCTCAATGCACTGAGCAAAAGTAAGAGGTTCGCCGCGGCCGGCGACGTTGAGCACAGTCAGCCGTTGCGGCTCCGGTTCCGGTTTACACACGATGTGGGTCAGCAAACGGGCAACATCGTCCACGTGCGCAAATTGAATGCGATTTTGCAGGTAATGCTTCCCGTAAGGAAGCATCAGCGGAAGGCGCTTGCCGGCGTCGCGCATTTTCTGCGCCCGCCTGCCTCGCCCGTTGGGAGTTCCGCGGAAGGCGCCGACGATATAGTTTTCCATGGTCGCGCCGGTGAAAATATGCGGCCGCGGCATGTACACGCTGCAACCGCGCAGCGCCGGAGCGCGCTGCTGCACGACCTTGTCGCATTCCATCTTGTGAATGGCATAGGGCAGGGTGTGGGCGGCGAGCGGGGTTTCTTCTGTTGCAGGGGCAGCAGAATCGGTCCCGTACACCGAGGCGCTGCTGGGGAAGATAAATTTCCGGACGATGGTCTCGTCACGGTTGGCTTCCGTGATCGCTTCCATCACACGCGCCGTCCCCGCAACATTGATCTGCCACATGCGGTCAAGATCAATGACGCCGGTTCGCACCGGATCAATCACGAAGGCCAGATGCAGGACGGCCAGGGGGCGGCATTCCCGGAGCAGCAGCAACAGATCGCGGCAGGATTCCTCGCGGCCCAGATCCATCCGCACGTAGCGCAGCGAAGGATGGGCCGGCGGCGGATTCAGATCCACTCCGATGATCTGATAATCCGCCAACTGCGGCAGCAACCTCAGTCCCAGGTTTCCGGAAATGCCGGTTACCAGAACATTTGTTGGGTTCGCACTGCCCATTAACTTACTTTGGTCCGGCGGCAGGCGCAGGTTGTGAGGCCGTAGGCATCGGAGGTCTCATCATTCCTCCTGGTCCCTCCGGCCCGAAGTAGGCATCGTTAAGCGTCGTCTTCCCAGAGCGCTGGACGGCTTGCATGTCCTCTTGCATGCGCTTGGTCCGTAACGTCCCGCGGATTTCCTCCTTCACATCGGCCAGGGGCAGTGTGTTTTTCTCTCCGGCCTTGTAGATGAAATAGCCGCTCTGGTCGGCAAAAACCGCGGATACTTCACCGTTCTTCAGATCCATCACGGAAACCTGGGACGGCGGGAGGCCGCTCACGCGGGTCTTCTCCATCGTCGTCGTCGGCGCCTTGCTCTTTACTCCCGCCAGGGCGAAGGCTTCGGCCTGCAGTTTGCGGAAGGACTCTCCCGCGACCGCGCGCTTGTGCAGCGTGTTGGCCTCGGTTTTCATGGCTGATTCGGCGGCCTTAGAGCGCTTCTGCTCGGCGGCTTCGCTCAGCTTCACCTTCGAAGGCGGCAGGGTCTGGGTAAAAGGAACAAAGATGCGCTGCAGGTCGATTTCCTGATACTCGGCGGCGTTCTGCTTGTAATAGTCGGCAATATCGGCATCCGAAATCTGGGAAGCCTCTTCCTGGATGTGCTGGTTCAGCGCCTGTGCCAGCACCTGCACGCGCATCAATTGCATGTGCAATTCGTATTGCTCTCCGTGATCCAATCCGAGCGCGTGCGCTCTCTGCGCCTTTACCAGTGCATCCGCATAGCGGGTCGCGAACTGACGGCGGGCGCGCGGCGGCATCAGCGGCTGAATCGCGCCAATCAGCTTTTCAAATTGATCGCGCGTCACGACGGTCTTGCAGTCGGAAGTGTCCGACTTATCGGCCGGTGGGTTGTCGCACAGACCGTTTATTGTCAGGACCGGCGTGTCAGGCGGGAACTTCGACATGTCTGGCTGGTTTCCCGCGGCTGGCGCGTTGCCCGCCGGGCCACCCATGGCCGGCGGGTTGGGTCGTTCGGGAGTTTGTGTGGATGTTGGATTTGCTGCCTGGCCCCACATCGTGCTGCCGAGCAGCACAAAGACCAACACGTAACGAGTCATTTTGATTGATTCCTCCGAGAAGATGGCTAGTGTACAGCAAATCCTAGCACAGAGTGTAATTGCTTCGAAAAAAGGTAGTGGCTCAGTTTGCTTTGTCATCCCGAGCCAGCGTTCTTTGCGCAGCGAGAGCCTGTCCTAAGCGAAGTCGAAGGAGATCTGGGCGAGCCGCGCGAAGCGTCGCGCACTTTGCGACGCAAGCATCGCGCGTTGGGCTCGCTTCCATATCAAACTGAGCCACTACCCGGGAAAAAGGCCCGTGCATAGAAAGTAGCAGTAATGAAGCGATCGGGTAGCGATTCGCCCCCTGCGTGCAACGGTTTGCACCTTGACTCGCCGAACCTAGCGAGGGATACTCGGATGTCGCAGTTCCCCTCGCTGGCAGGCAGTTCCCCAAACGAAGGAGATCCAAATGACCCCGAAAAGCACAGACACAACAGCGGCTCGCAAACGCCAAGAAGCGCGGTTAAGGCCTGCGCTGGAAAAGAGGTTATTGGCCTACGCGGCAGCAGCGAGCGCCGCGGGTGTGGGAGCATTGGCGCTGGCCCAGCCAGCTGAAGCCAAGATTGTCTATACGCCGGCCCACGTAGTGCTGACGAGCATACCGTTGACGTCCTACAAGCTCGACCTGAACCATGACGGAATTAACGATTTCTCCTTGTACGCCGGTTATGACTTCTTCCAAAGCGGTAACCGGGCGTTCGTTGGCTGCGGTCCCTTGGTGGTTTCAAACACGGTTTGGGGGCGGGACTTCCGCTCCGCGCTGCAGCAAGGCACGAAGATTGGCCGTCTGGGGACCTTCGACCGTAGGTTCTGGGAGATGGGTTCCGTCACGTATTTCACTACGGCTCGCGAGGCAGGCTTCCACGGCCCCTGGGTGAACTCTGGCAAGGGCGTCAAGGACCGATACCTCGGTCTGAAATTTGTCATCAACGGCAAAGTCCACTACGGCTGGGCGCGGCTCAACGTCAAGGTGCGTAGTCAATACATAGTGAACATAACCACCACTCTTGCCGGCTACGCGTACGAAACCGAGCCCAACAAGGCAATCATTGCCGGGAAGACAAAGGGGCGGGGGGTGATCGCCGAACCCACCACACTCGGCCACTTGGCAAGAGGCGCAGCTGCTCCCTCCGAGAGGTGAACAAAGATACCTGCCTCTGCTCGTTGACTTGCTTGGAGTTACTCCATTCCTGAGTTTGTGGAAATCTTTCCCTGCGCCCAGTAACTCAACGGTTGTAGAATTTGTCCGCCGCCGAGCGCCTTGCGTGTGATTCACGCCCAGGGGGCCAGCGCTCAGCCCAAAAAATCCACACACAGGAGATGACCATGAAAAGGTCTCCTTTCGGGGGGGGAAGTGTCTCCCTCTCCTGCTCGTAGTGCTGTTGAACTGCGGGCTCGTGCTTGCTCAAAGCAACCAGCAAGCGATTCCTAACACCTTTTTGGGTATCCACGTCAACGATCCCACGCTATTACCCAATGAGACCAGCTACCCGCTTGGCTTCGGCGGGCAGTTTCTCTACGGCGAGTTCAGAAACTGGGATGTCTATCAAGTCTCGTGGCCGGACATCGAGACCTGCGGCTGACGCTCCTGCAAAGTCTTGCATCTTGACGCGTAGCGGCGGGCACAGGATAATCACAGCCTGAGACGCCTCGCCGCACTCCCCGCCTGCGAGACCTAGCCGCTTATGCATGCTCTCATCCGAGCCACAATGCTGTTCGCGATGCTAGCCGCCTTTTGTGTGACGAGTTGGGCGGCCTCGGAGAAGGTTTTATATAGGTTCCATGGAAAGGACGGGTGGTCGCCGAACACCGTGATCCTGGGATCTGACGGGGCGCTGTACGGCACAACGGCGGTGGGGGGGGCAAACAGCTGCCTTGGCCAGGGTTGTGGCGTGGTTTTTAAGCTGGCCCGTGGCGCGGATGGCAAGTGGCGCGAGACGGTGCTGCACAACTTCGCAGGCAGCGATGGGCAGGGCCCGGTCGGCCCGCTTGTATTCGACAACGGGGGGAACCTATACGGCGCAACCGTGTATGGCGGCCCTTCGTGCTCGCAACTCGGGTGTGGCGTGGTATTTGAACTGGTACGAGGAGATGGTAATAAATGGACGTTCAAGGTGCTGCACGATTTCGCCGTAACTGATGGCGCGAATCCTTACGCGGGGTTGATCTTCGATTCGAAAGGCAACCTGTATGGAACGACGTCTTACGGCGGAAACACGAACGCTTGCACGGGCGGCTGCGGGGTGGTGTTTGAGCTCGCTCCGGACGGCAAAGGGAACTGGGCGGAGACGGTGCTCCACGAGTTCGCGGGCGAAGACGGCGTCGGGCCGGTGGCGCCGTTGCTCTTCGACTCGGCCGGCAGCTTATACGGAACAACGCAATACGGCGGCGACCACGCGTCGGGCACTGTGTTCAGGTTAAGTCCGGGGAAGGGTGACCATTGGACCGAAGAGGTCCTGCACTCCTTTGGTTTCGAGACCAACGATGGTGATGAGCCCACGTACGGTGTGATCTTCGGCCGTTCTGGCAACCTGTACGGGACTACGCTATTCGGCGGAACAAAGAACGACCCGGGTGGCGGCACAGCATTCAGGCTCATGCCGGAGGCAGGCGGAAAGTGGAAGGAAAAGATCCTGCACTCCTTTAATCGCGCCAGGTTTGGCGGAGGGCCAGTCTCCTCCGGGTTGCTCATGGACAAACATGGCAGCCTGTATGGCACTACGGGCGAGGGAGGCCGACTGACGTGTCCCGGAACCGGGGGGGCTGGTTGCGGGGTGGTCTTTCGCCTAGCGCCCGCTGCGAACGGCAAGTGGACCGAGACGGTACTGCATGCCTTCGGCGGGGGGGATGACGGGGACGGCCCGGGTGGCGGCCTCGTCTTTAGCTCGCCGGGCGACATTTTCGGTGTCACGGGCGCGGGCGGCTACGCCGGCGGAGTGTGCGCGGGGGAGTACTTCCCAGGGTGTGGCGTAGTCTTCGAGGTTGTGCCTTAGGGCGCCGCTTACGCAGGGTAGGCCGACAAATTCTAGCCAGCCAAATTGCGGGCTGGCCGGGCACCCGGATCTCAGCGGCACAATTCGCATCGTGCTCCAGGTGCCCTTTACGGTGGGATTGAACCCGGTGCTGCTGTGTACCACGTCGACCTGCCAGTGAACCCAGTGCTGCTCAGGTGTTATTTTGCCCAGTGTGTTCGCGCGGCCTTCGGGCCGCGCTTTTTCATTCGCCGCGAATCGGTATCCCGCCATTTGCTCCGGTCGCGTTGTTCCCTCGGCTAGGAATGCCCGCCTCAAGCTGTCCACGATCACAACGGCTTGGCGGCGGCAGCCGACTACGGCGATAATGCGTTCATGGGAGGCGCCTCCGCGATCTACACCCCGGAATCTATGCGCGCCGAAAAACGCGCGGTCGCCGGAAACTCGGTGTTGGCTTCGCTCGCCATTACTGCTTTGAAGGTTGTGGTCGGAATCACCACGGGAAGCCTGGGCATCCTCTCCGAGGCCGCGCACTCCGGGCTTGATCTGATTGCGGCCGTCATCACTCTGTTTTCTGTGCGGGTTTCCGATAAGCCCGCCGACGCCGATCACCAGTATGGACACGGCAAGGTAGAGAATTTCTCCGCCTTCATCGAGACTGGCCTGCTGCTGCTGACCTGCGTCTGGATTGTGTATGAAGCGATGAAGCGTTTGTTCTTTCGTCATGTGGAAATTGAGCCGAGTCTGACCGCCTTTCTGGTGATGCTGGTCTCCATGGCGGTAGATTTCTGGCGCTCGCGCGCTCTGGGACGAATCGCGACCAAGTACGACAGCCAGGCCCTGGAGGCCGATGCGCTGCATTTTTCGACCGACATCTGGTCGAGCGGGGTGGTGGTTCTCGGCCTGTTATTGGTGATGCTGGGACGTGCGTACGCGGTGGACTGGATGCGCGACGCCGATCCCGTGGCCGCCTTGTTCGTGGCGGGAGTGGTCGTTTATGTGAGTTCGCGGCTGGCGCGCAAGACCATCGATTCCTTGCTGGATGCCGCGCCCCCGGGCGTGCGCAGCCGCATTCTCTTGGCGGTGGGTAAGGTGGACGGGTTGCTCGAAGTGGACCGGGTGCGGATTCGCCGGGCCGGAAATCGCTATTTTGCCGATTTATCCATCGGCCTGGCGCGCAATGTAACCTTTCAGCGGTCGGAGCAGGTTGCCGACGCTGTCACCGCCGCGGTGCGGGATGTGCTGCCCGATGCCGACGTGGTGGTGCGCTCGGTTCCGCGTCCGGCGCAGCGGGAAAATATTTTTGACCGCGTGCGCGCCGTCGCCACGCGCTTCAACTTGAACGTCCACGACATCAGCGTGCAGGATCTGCGCGGCCGCCTGCACGTCGAGCAACATCTGGAACTCGACGAAAACCTGAGTCTGAAGGAAGCGCATGACCGCGTAACCCAACTCGAGGCGACCATTCAGCACGATGTTCCGCAGATTTCCTCGATCCTCACCCACATTGAAAGCGAGCCGGCCACGATTGAAACCGGCGACGAGATCGTGCGGGACGCTGAACTGGAAAGGAAAATGAAGGCCATCGCCCGCGAGTTTCCTGAAATTCTGGACATGCACGAGATCGAGATCAAGCGGGTGCGCGGGCGCCTGTACGTTTCCTGCCATTGTACGTTCTCTGACGATTTATCGCTGGCCCGCGTCCACGATATTCAGACTGAGTTGGAGATACACATTCGACATGAATCGCCCGAGTTGTTTCGCGTGCTGATTCATCCGGAACCGCAGACGGATAATCGGAGGTAATTGTGACGGAAGCTCGTGCCGTATGGGTGGAGGAGCAGCATTTCAAAGGCGTGGCCAGCAGCGGGCACACGATCGAGGTGGATGGCGACAAGAAAGTCGGCAACAGCCCGATGGAGTTGGTTCTGATCGGCCTGTGCGGTTGCACCGGGTATGACGTCGCCAGCATTCTTCGCAAAAAGCGCGAGCCGTTTACCGGCATCGAAGTGCGCGCTGAGGCTGAGCGCGCCGCCGATCCACCCACCGTTTATACGGAAATTCGGCTGGTATACAAGGTCGGAGGCAAGGTTTCCCATAAGGCGGTGGAAGACGCTGTGCGCCTGTCGGAAGAAAAATATTGTTCCGTGGCAGCGATGCTGAATAAGACTGCGAAGATCAGCTACAGGATCGAGTACGCGGAGTAGCTTGCTCGTCAGTACACTCCGATTAACTCGACTTTGTCACTTCGAGCGCAGCGGAATCGCCCGTTTCCGGGTGATTCTGCGAGGTCGGGAAACCTGCTTTTGCTTTGTACCGGACTTTAGTCGGGGTTCCTCTGGGATCCGTTGAAATTTATTCCAGCCGTAAGTGTTGTTGGCACATCTAGAAGGGTCGGCGGACAAGAGTGTCCGCCCCACACAGAAAACTTGGACACGCGCAACCCCGTTCGAGGATATTTCTACATCGCCGCCGCGGCTTTCCTGTGGGGCGTTGCTGCCGCGTTGGGGCGAGCCGCGTTTACCGGAAGATTGCTTCCCGCGGGTCAGGCTTTACGCCCGATCGATCCCCTGATCCTGTCGCAGAGCCGCACGACATTTTCTTTTCTCGTACTTCTGCTGGCGCTGCTGATGACCCGTGGCTGGCGACGATTGCGCGTGCCCGCAGGCGACTTTCGACGGCTGTTCCTGCTCGGAGTTCTGGGCGTCGCGGCGTCGAACTATTTTTACTACTTCGCCATCCAGCGGACCAACGTCGCCACGGCCATCATTCTGCAATACACCGCTCCGGTGTGGGTTCTGCTTTACACCGTCGCGCGTGGCTTGCAGCGGCCGACGCTGCAGCGTGTGGCAGCCGTGGGATTGGCGGTGTTTGGAATCGCCTTGGTCATCGGTATTTTCGGAAGCGGCGGCTTCCGTCTCGACCCATTGGGCGTAAGCGCGGCGGTGCTGGCTGCGTTTTCCTTTGCGTTTTACAACATTGGCGGACACAGTATTCTTCTGCGCTACGACCGTTGGACGGTGCTTCTGTATGCGATTTTCAGCGCATCGTTGTTCTGGATCGTGGTGAACCCTCCCTGGAAAGTTGCCGCCGCGCATTATTCCGGTGGGCAATGGCTCTTCCTCCTGGTGTTCTCGCTGATTTCGGTACTCGGGCCGTTTTCCCTCTACTTCGCCGGATTGCAGCACCTGGAGCCTACGCGCGCCATCGTCGTCAGTTGCCTGGAGCCGGTGTTTTCCATCGTGCTTGCCGCGCTCACGCTGGGCGAGATAATGCGGCCGTTGCAGACGCTGGGTATTGTGTTTGTGCTGGTGGCGATTGTCGTGGTGCAGATGCCGGATCGGGGGATGGCGGAAGCGGCCGGGATCGTCGAGCCGATGGAGTAGGGCCGGCATCTTGCCGGCTGTCTGGCGGGCGTCTCGCCCGCCCATCGCGCAGCCGATCCTGCCCTGAGCGGAGTCGAAAAGGCGGCGCTACGGCAGACGCAGATACCGCCGCGCTTTTCTCACATCTTTGGCGATCTGGTCGCGCAGAGCCTCGACCGAAGGGAATTTGATCTCATCCCGCAGCCGCTGCAGAAAATGAATTTCAACTTCCGTTTCGGGCGTGAGGTCAATGGGATGAAAATTCAGCAGGTGTGTTTCAATGGCAAACGAATCCGCGCCAAAGGTTGGACGATTACCCACGTTGGTCACTGAATCGAAACATTCCTGCCCGATCCGCGTGCGCGTGATGTAAACCCCGTCGCCGGGAACCAGTTCTTGGTAGCGGCTCAGGTTGATGGTCGGCACGGTGTATTTGGATCCATATCCGCGTCCTCTTCCCGGGGTTGAGAGAATACTGAAAGGACGGGCCAGCAGGTGCCGTGCCCGGCTCACGCGACCCTCCGCGAGCAGCTTACGGATGTGCGTGCTTGAAACCGGCTCTCCGCGCAGGCGCAGTTCGGAATAAACTTTCACCTCGAAGCCCATGGTTCTGCCAAAATCCGCCAGCATGTTCACATCTCCCGAGGCGCGATGGCCGAAGCGGAAGTTATAGCCTTCGTGTACTTCTCGCGCCCGCAGGCCATTCTTCAAAATGTCGTGCGCGAAGTCATGCGGCGTGGTCAGGGATAAATCCCGCGTGAAGGGCAGAAGCAAAATTGCATCCAGGCCGGTCGCCGCCAGCAGGCGCAGCTTCTCAGGAGTCGGCGTGAGCAGTTTCAGTCCGGAATCAGGGCGGAGAATTCTGGTGGGATGCGGCTCGAAGGTCACGGCCACAGCTTTCAAGTGCTCGTTCTTCGCTTGTCGAACAATATTGTCAAGCACCCTGGTGTGCGCGCGGTGCACGCCGTCAAAGTTGCCCACACTGAGCAGCGTGGGCCCGAAGTCGCGTGGCACGTCTTCGAGTTTGTGAAAAACCTTCATGCCCGAGTGACAGCAGAGTACCCGATAACTGACGGTGAAAGTTCAGGATACCTCGGGATTGCGCTCAGGCGCTTTTTCGCGGCGGGCGAAGCAGCGGAGGGCCCGGTGGCGGGGTAGCGGATTTGTTGGGACCGGGTTCGGCGCTCACTCCCAGGCTTAGATCGCTCGACCAGCAATCAGCGAGGATCTTCCAGTCTCCCGACTGGCGGACGGCGATAGTCAGGTATTTGCCGCGCTCCTCGCGGCGTTTGCCCATGGCGACGGGCGCCAGCATCTGGTAGCGGCCGGCCTCGTAGGCAACATCCCCAAACACCTCGGTGCGCAGCGATTCCATTTCCACTTCACCCATCCCAGCATCGAGCTGAGTAAAAAAGAACTCACGGAGTGCGGCGGTGCCGCGAATCGGCGGAACATTGGGCCGCAGTACGATGGCATCCGCGCCATACAGTTCGACGAGATCGTCGAGCTGTTTTGTGTTGCAGGCGAGCGCCCAGTCCTGGCTCAATTTCCTGACGGCGGTTTCGGCGCGGCTTGGTGGTCCACCAGCCGGCGTCGCTGTGCGCGCGGCGCGCGCCACCGGAGCGCCGGCGGGCGCTGGGTGATCAGATCCTGGCAGAACGTGGGCCGCTCCTTCGGTGGAAGAAAAATAGTGATGATGGTAGTGATGATGGTAATAATGCTGCCCCGCTGTGGCCGGCCTTGGCGGCGGATTCGAGGCGGAATCGCGGGATGCGGTCTCCTGCAAAGGAACTCCACAGGCGGAGCAAAACCGGTTTCCCTGACGGTTGGGTCTGCCGCACGAAAGGCAGCGAGGATGATCGCCGGCTTGCGTGAGGTCGCTGACCGAATCATCCGCATCCATCTGCAAGCCGAGCTGTTGAACCGCCTGCAAGGCGGCCGCGATCGCATCCTGCTCCGGTTTCGGACGGGGAACTTCAGCCTTGACCGGGCTGAAGAATTCGTCTTCGTCGGGAAGTCTGCTGCCCGGATTTCCGGCGGGTGCGTCTTTCCGCGCCTTCGCGAAATGTTTTTCCTGCTCCATGCGGTCCGATCAGCGCCATTCTAGTCGAAAATGCTGGGCGTTGGCGTTATTTCAGGGTTGGGAAGACAGCCGTTGGTCGTTGGCCTTTGGCAAAATCCGCCTTTCGTCCTCCGTCGTTCGCTGATGCCCGTGGTTGAACTTTAGTCGTACCATTGCCAACCGCCAACGGCAGGGTTTTGACGAACGACGTACGACCCAGGACGATTTACTTTTTCAAAAATTCGACTTTAGCCTCGGCTTCGGTCGGAACTCCATTGCAAGTGGCCGGACGATACCGCCAGTATCGGACCGTGTTGAGCACGGTGCGGTCTTCGGGTGGTCCGGCGCTCTCCAGGATCAGAGGCGAATGCACGCGTCCATCGGTGCCAACAATGAAGCTGACGGTGATGCGGGCACTCTGGTCACTGGCATCGAGCAGCGGGTTGGGCGTGGTCAGGGCCTGGGGCGGATTGGACGCCTCGCAGTTGATGCGCGCCATGGCATGCGGCAGGGTTGAGAATTTCGATTCTCTCGCGGACCATGTCCACACTTGCGGACTGCGGGCGGCAAGCGATGCCGGCACGGCGGGTGCGTGCCCTTCCGGCGTAATCACCGACGAGAGGGCCAGCGTGGGGAAGAGCATGGCGAAGATTAGCGTCATTCGACCAAGAGGCATAGCCATCACTGCACAACCTGGCCGGAGAGGGATTCCAGCCCGCAGCATATCGTTATGGGCAATCGCGGTGCCAGCGAGGTGCAAGTCTATGCGATTGATTACAAAGCGTTTACATTGTCTGGCTCGCGTTCGCGGGAGGGTATAAGTGCAAAACTCTTGCACCTGCTGGCGCTTGGCCGGGAGCAGAGGCTCGGGCGGAATCCTCGATGTGACGGAAAAACGCGGCTATGTGAGCACGATCACATCGTGACGTCCTACGCCTTAAGACAATAGGGAAGTGACGACCCGGAAGTTGCGCTGAATTGCGGTCAATGCGAAAGAGGAGGAATGGCGATGTTTGAACAGGAACTGGAAATGGAAAAACACAGCTCGGTGGTGCCTCTGCTGCTGATCGTGGCGTTGATTCTGGCGATCGTGGGCGTGGCCGGTTATTACATCATCGAGAACCGCAAGGTGCTGAGCATGCAGGAAGCCACCAGCGTCGCGACTTCCGTGCTGCACGATCAAGGGCCGGTAATGCTGCGCTTCCACACGGGCTTGGTCAGGTCGTCGGTGGACGACAGCGGGCACGCACCTCACTACCGGCTTCTGGAAAAGGCCGGGCTCATCAGGGTTGGGAAGGACACCGGCCGGTACGGTGAAAATACTCCAGTGACGCTTACGCCGGCGGGCGAAGCGCTGCTCGCGCGTATTCCCGATATCAACAAGTCGAACGAGAAAGATGGCTCGACCGTTTATCTGGTTCCGGTGGCGGAACGGAAGCTGGTGGAGGTGTCGAATATCAAGATGCTCAGCCCGACGCGCGCCACGATTGACATAACGTGGAAGTGGGATTCCAATCAACTGGGCGATCTGCTGGACGCGGCTGGGCCGACGGTGAAGAGTTTCAACACCTGGGATCGGGCGACGCTCATCCAGAAGCACGGCGCGAATTTTTATCATGACCCGCCGACCAAGGTGACGCTGGCGCTGGCCAAGAGCGACAAGGGTTGGGGGATTGCGACGGAGTAAGGACGATTCCCTAGGGTACCCTGATTAAGTCCGGCGCGGAGCAAAAGCAGGTTTCGCGACTCCGCAGAATCGCCCGTAAAAGGGCGATTCTACTGCGCTCGAAATGACAAAGTTGGGGTTAATCAGAGCCTCCCTAGAACACTTTCTCCTTCAGCAACTGCAGCAGATATGACCCGTAGCGATTGTTCTTCATGGAAGACGCCGTGGCTTCGAGTTGCTCGGCGGAGATGTATCCGTAGCGGAAGGCAATTTCTTCCGGGCAAGAAACCATCAACCCCTGGCGGGTTTCGATCGTTTGGATGAACAGCGAAGCTTCGAGCATGGCTTCGTGCGTTCCGGTGTCGAGCCAGGCCATGCCGCGACCCATCACGACGACGTCCAACTGGCCACGCTTCAGATATTCCTTGTTCACGTCAGTGATTTCGAGTTCCCCGCGGGCGGACGGCTTGAGCGCATTGGCGATCTCGACGACCCGATTGTCGTAGAAATAAAGTCCGGTCACGGCGTAGCGGGATTTCGGTGCTTTCGGCTTTTCCTCGAGGCTGAGAGCTTTGCCGACGGAGTCGAATTCGACTACGCCGTAGCGCTCGGGATCATGCACGGGATAGGCGAAGACGCGCGCGCCGGTGTTTTTCGCCGACGCTTCTTTGACGCACTTCACCAGATCATGCCCGTAAAAAATATTGTCGCCGAGAACCAGCGCGCAACAGGAGGAACCGATGAACTCCTTCCCCACAAGGAATGCCTGTGCGATGCCTTCCGGTCGCGCCTGCACAAGGTAGTGCAGGTTGAGGCCGAAGCGCGATCCATCGCCCAGAAACTGGCGAAAGCGCGGGACGTCATCGGGCGTAGAGATGATGAGGATCTCGCGAATGCCCGCCAGCATCAGCGTGGACAGCGGGTAATAGATCATCGGCTTGTCGAAGATCGGCAACAGGCTCTTGCAGACCGCGTGGGTAACGGGGTAAAGGCGCGTGCCCGATCCTCCGGCGAGGATGATGCCTTTATAAGCTGACATGTTCTTTGTCATTCGAGCACTCAGCAACTTACTTCGCTCGGTCGGGAACGCCCGCGCCTACATTGAATACTGTTTTGCGATCCATTGGCGGTAATTGCCGCTGGTGACGCCCTGAATCCAAGCCTCATGAGCAAGATACCATTCGATGGTCTTGCGGATTCCGGTTTCGAAAGTTTCCCTCGGCCGCCAGTGGAGTTCGCGCTCAATTTTGTCCGCGTTCATCGCGTAACGACGGTCGTGGCCGGGCCGATCCTGTACAAACGTGATCAGCTTGCTGTGCGGCACGACGGGGTCGTTCGGGCGCAACGAGTCCAGAATCGAGCAGATGGTCTGCACGATCTCAAGGTTGTGCTTCTCGTTCCTGCCGCCGATATTGTAAGTCTTGCCGACTTGCCCGCGCTCCAGCACGGCATGGATCGCATCGCAGTGGTCGCCAACGTACAGCCAATCGCGGACATTCTGCCCGTCGCCATACAGCGGGATGGGCTTGCCAGTGAGGGCGTGAAGGATCACCAGCGGAATCAGCTTTTCCGGAAACTGATAAGGACCGTAATTATTGGAGCAATTCGTGGTCAGCGTAGGCAATCCGTAGGTGTGATGGTAGGCGCGCACCAGGTGGTCGGATGCGGCTTTGGAAGCCGCGTACGGGCTGTTGGGCGCGTAAGGAGTGGTTTCCGAGAACGGCGGATCGGTGGGTTGCAAAGAGCCATACACTTCGTCGGTAGAAATATGAAGGAAACGGAAGGCGGGGTCCTTGCCTGCTTCCGTCCAGTAGGCGCGCGCTTCTTCGAGCAGGCTGAAAGTGCCGTTAACGTTGGTGCGGACAAAATCGTCGGGGCCATGGATGGAGCGGTCCACGTGGCTCTCGGCGGCGAAGTGGACGATGGCGCGGGGACGCTCGCGCAGCAGCAGATCAGCGACCAATTTGCGGTCGCAAATGTCGCCCTGAGTAAAGCGGTAGCGCGGATCGGCGGCGACCGATTCCAGGTTCGCCGGATTGCCGGCGTAGGTGAGCTTGTCAAGATTCACCACCGGCGCGCTTTCGGCGGCGAGCCACTGCAGCACAAAATTGGAGCCAATAAAACCGGCTCCGCCGGTGACCACGATCGACGGGTTGAGCACGCAATAAGTCCTGAGAGAAAACCTGGCCGGGTTCGAACCTCATGTCGAACCCGTCCTGGCGGAGCCTCAATCATGGCTCCGTCCTGCATGAATCAGAGGCTAAACTGTCGCCAATACCGGCGCCGCTGTGTGAGCTGCCCGCGCCGGGCGGACGCGCTCATAAATGCGCACGTACTCTTTGGCGGAGGCGTTCCAGGAGAAGTCTTTGTTCATGCCATTGCGCATGAGCGTTTGCCAGGACGCCCGGTCGTGGAACGCGCGCAGCGCTTCTTTGATGGTCAGCAGCAGAGCCTCGCCTTTATATTCGCTGAATTTGAAGCCGGTTCCTTTGCCGGTGCGCGCATCCCAGGGTTCGATGGTATCGTCCAGGCCGCCGGTGGCGCGCACAATGGGCACGGTGCCGTACTTGAGGCTGTAAATCTGGTTCAGGCCGCAAGGCTCGTACTTCGACGGCATGAGGAACATGTCGCTGCCGGCTTCGATTTTGTGAGCCAAAGCGTTGTCGTAAGCGATCTTGACCGCGATTTTCTGCGGGAATTGTTTGCGCAAGCGAAGGAACATTTCTTCGAAGGGCTTGTCGCCATTGCCCAGCGCCACCACGATCATTTCTTCGCGCGCCAGACGGTCCATGATCTGCGAGATCAGGTCGAAGCCTTTTTGCGCGGCGAAGCGCGAGACAATTCCGATCACCGGCAAACGCAGATCCGGCCGGGCTACGCCGAAGGCGGCCAGCAGATCCTGCTTGCACTGGGCTTTTCCCGAAAGGTCTTGGGGGGAATAGGGCGCAACGATGAACTTATCGGCCTGCGGGCTCCACTCGTCATAATCAACCCCGTTCAGGATGCCGGTGACGGTGGAGGCGCGGTCGCGCAGGACGCCCTCGAGGCCAAAGCCAAATTCCGCCGTCTGAATCTCCTGGCTGTATTTGCGGCTGACGGTGGTAATGAAATCGGAATACACCAGCGCGCCTTTGAGGAAGTTCACGTTGCCGAAAAACTCCATCTTCGACATGGTGAACAGGTCCCAGGGCAGAGTCAGCAGGGGCAAAGTATCGGGCGGAAACAAGCCCTGATAGCCCATGTTGTGAATCGTAAAGACGGTGCCTACCTCGCGAAAAGCGGGGTCCTGGGCGTATTGAGTGCGCAGCAACACCGGGACGAGCGCCGACTGCCAGTCGTGACAGTGAAAAACCTGCGGGACGCCAAGGATCTTGGAGGCTTCGAGCACGGCGCGTGAGAACAGGGCGAAGCGCTCGGCATTGTCGGGAAAATCGCCGGAAGAGGTTCCGTACAAGGATTCGCGGTCGAAGTAGGGCGGGTAATCTACAAAATAAAACTGGATACCGGAGTGGTTGCCGCCCGTGACCACCGAGCAGAACCGGTAGCGGTCGTCAAAGGGTATGGTGATGCTGCGCACCACGGTCTGCGCATCATTGAGCTTGGTTTGGCGGTAGCGCGGAAGGTAAACGCTGACCTGATGGCCGGCGGCCGCCAGGGCGCGGGGCAGCGCGCCCACTACGTCCGCCAAACCGCCGGTTTTAGAAAACGGAACACACTCCGATGCTGCAAAAGCGATATGCATGAAGCCAGCCTCCAAAGCGGCAAGCGCGCGATTCCCAGCGCAAGCTATGATAGACGTGCCATTCCGGCATAGCCTTGCTGCAATTCGGGCTCTCGCGGCTCGAAACTTCAGTGTAACTGCGCTTAAGAAAGAGGGTCAACGTGCCGAAAGTCTCGGCCGCGCGTCCGCGGCGAAAACCCAAGCTGGGGCAGCACTTCCTCATTGATCACTCCGCGGCCCGCCGTATTGCGGAGGCCTTCGGTGATCTTTCACAGAGCACGGTACTCGAAATCGGCCCCGGCCGCGGCGCCTTGACCTCGCTGCTGGCGAAGCGTGTCCGGCGCCTGATCGCGATTGAACTCGACCGCGTTCTGGCCGCCCAACTGCGCATGAGCTTCGCGTTGAACCCGAATGTCGAGATCATCGAGGGCGACATTCTGGCTATTGACTTCAATACTCTGTTCGGACCGAAGCCGGGCAGCACGCGTCCGGGGATGAATCACCAGCCTGCGCCGGCGCAGGTCGTGGGCAATCTGCCTTATTTCCTGACTTCGGACATCCTGCTGCGATTGCTGGAGTATCGCCGGTATTTCTCGACTCTGATTTTGATGGTGCAGCGTGAAGTTGCTGACCGCATCGTCGCCCAGCCGGGCAAAAGCGAATATGGGTTGCTCTCGGCGACGGTGCAGCTCTTTACGCGGGTGGAAAAACTGTTTACCCTGCCGCCGGAGGCATTTTCGCCTCCGCCCAAGGTGCACTCGGCGGTGATTCGGCTGACCATCGCGCCGCGACTGGAGAGCCTGAACGTGCCGGAGGCGGAATTCATGCGGTTTCTGAAACTTTCTTTCGGGCAGAAACGGAAGACGCTGTGGAATAATCTGAAGTCGGAATACAAGCCGGACGTGCTGCGCGCGGCGATGGAAAGCGCGCGTCTGAAACCGAATGTGCGGGCCGAAGCGTTAACGTTGGAAAGGACCGCGGCGCTGTTCCGGGAGTTGACGCGAAGATAGTGCCACGCTGCGCAGGTGCATCATGCATTCTCTGGTTCGCCATCCCGCGGTAGCCGGGCGGTTTTATCCGCAGGATCGCGGCGCCCTGCTCGACGACCTGCAGTCTTATCTTTCGCCCACCGAAGAAGGCGTCGCTGCGCTGGGCTGCGTCGCGCCCCACGCCGGCTACATCTATTCGGGAGCGGTGGCGGGGGCGGTCTTCGCGAAAATCAAGGTTCCGGCCCGCTGCATCGTGCTCTGCCCGAATCACACCGGACACGGCCAGCCACTGGCCATTATGAGCGAAGGCTCATGGCAGACGCCGCTGGGCACGGTTCCAATTGACTCCGACCTCGCCGACACGCTCAAGCAGGCGTCCCCGCTTTTGTCCGAAGACGCCGAAGCCCATCGCAGCGAGCACGCCATCGAAGTGCAACTGCCGTTTCTGCAGTCGCGGCGGCCGCACTTTTCTTTCGTGCCGATCGCGCTGGGAACCGGCCAGTTCGAGGTTCTGGAGAAACTCGGCGAGGCAGTGGCAGAAGTTGTGCGAGCGCAGGATGGGGCGATTCTGATCGTCGCTTCGAGCGACATGAATCACTATGAAAACGACCGGGTGACGCGAGTGAAAGACCGCAAGGCGATCGAGCGCATGCTGGCGCGCGATCCACGTGGGCTGTTCGACGTTGTGACTAGAGAAGAGATCAGCATGTGCGGCTTTGGGCCAGCTGTCGTGATGCTCACGGCCGCGAATCGCCTGGGAGCAGGCTCCGCCGAGTTGGTGAAGTATGCGACCTCGGGCGAGGTCTCCGGCGACCGCGAGATGGTGGTGGGGTACGCGGGCATCGTAGTGCGGTAGCAAATCCTCAGGCTGCCCCCACCCTTCGCGATGTTCGAAGCTGGTCATCGCCAATGTAGGCGCGAGCGTCCCGCTCGTGCCTCTGTCATCCTGAGGCAGTGGAGTCGTCCGCTGCGCGGACGACTCCCAACGAAGGACCTGTGCATTTCAATCCCTACGGCACTGTCGCCGTTGTCCGAATCTGAGACATGTCCAAGATCCAACTGCATATGGGATACTCGAATCTATCTATGCAAGAAAGGGGACAGCTCGGGTTGGTGCCTATAAGCGTTCGGAAGCCGACGGAGGGAAGGCTTGGCTCCCTCCGTCGCGCCAATGACAGATGACTTCCGGCTCTAGATGCCGTCAGTCATGCAGGTATAGAGTGCAGTTAACTCGGAGGAGCAAATGTACGGAACGCGTGTCGCCAATTGTTCGTTTGTTGCTATCTTCTTGACGTTGTTACTACTGCCGCAAGCCTGCTTTGCCGTCCGACACATCCGGATCACTAGCTGCCCTTACACGGCCAACGTCGCAGGCGCAGTTTACACGGTTGCGCAGAACATGGATGGGCATGGGAATTGCATCGACATTGCGGCTCCCAGAGTCACGCTAAACGTGAACGGAAAGATCGTATCTGGCGGAATCGGAATTTACGTAGAGTCGGCAGCCAAGGACGCGCATCTGTTTGGCCCTGGTACGGTCTGGGGCGGAATCACCGACAAAGGGGACTTCGCTGTAATCAAGGGCCTGAGCCTGGAGGGCGATGTAGGCTACGGTCTTCTGATCTTGGGCGCAAAAGGGACAGTTGCTCAAGGCAACGACATCAATGGCGCAGTTGGCGTTGATCTTCGAGCGAGCGAGAAATGCACAATCGACCACAACAAAATCAGGGCCTGGAGCGGTGGCGAGTATTCGCCCGCTTACGATATCTGGATCGACGCCGCTGCTGCCAAGGGTCAATCGAAAAACAATGTGATCACCAACAACAACGTGAACAGCAACGGCGCGCTCGACGGTGCGTCCGGCGGCATTTTGGTTGGTGATTCGTTTGACTCCTCAGGGAACTGCGCGCCGGGCCAGTTTCCGGTTGAGGGAACGATCATCGAAAACAATCAGGCCAACATGCACAGCGGATGGGGCGTTCCTGGGTTTGGAATCTCGCTGGGTTGTCAGAACGACTCTGCGCATTCAATTGTGAAGCATAATGTAGCGAAGAATAATGGAGCGCTGTACGCACCCGCCTTCGATGCCTACGACGGTAATTCTAAGTGTGGCAGCAACAAGTGGGAGGACGACACATTTAAGGTCACCAACCAGACCTGCGTGAAATAACCCATAGGTCGTTACCCCCAATTCATGAAGTCTTCCCCGGGGACAAACGGATGGGACGGAACTTGCAGGTCCGCACAGCGGCCGTTAGTCTAGCACGAAAAGCGGCAGCCTGAGCGGCTTTTTCCCCAGTCACATCCTCGCCGCCAAGTCTGGAAAGACCTCTCGACTTCCTTTCTCAGCGCGCACGGACCCCCGAAGCGCCTCCGTTTTTTGCGAGCGGCGGGGCCCACGAAAAGGCCCCAAGGCCTTCTTTCCTGTTGACATTCTATACGTGCTCGCCTATTCTTGTGTAGAACGTCTATAGGAGAGTGAATATGCCTCCGGAACAAACTTCGCTGTTGCAGGGCACGCTCGATCTGCTCATCCTGAAATCTCTTGCCCTGCAACAACTGCACGGCCTGGGCATCGCGCGGCGCATCGAGCAGATGACGCGCGGAACCTTTCAGGTCAAGCCCGGCTCGCTTTTTCCCGCATTGCACCGCATGGAGGAAGAAGGCTGGCTCACTTCGACCTGGGGCGAGTCGGAGAACAACCGCCGCGCCAAGTATTACCGGCTTACCAAGGCCGGCCGCAAGCAGTTGGAGACCGAAACCGAGCGCTGGGGGCGGATTTCGCTGGCCATCGCGCAGGCGCTCGAGGCGTGATGAAGGACACACGGCACGCTTGAGGAGATTCAATCATGCGGCTCATCAATCTGATTCGAAAGTGGTCGCACCGGCAAAAAGAAGAACAGGATCTCGACCAGGAAGTCCATGCCTACCTCGAACTGCTGACCGCGGAAAAGATTCGCGACGGCATGACGCCCGAGGCCGCCGCTCGCTCCGCGCGCATCGAGTTGGGCGGGACTGAGCAAGTCAAAGAGCAAGTGCGCGACGTTCGTTCCGGGGCATGGCTCGAAACCGTGCTGCAAGACCTGCGCTACGGCTTTCGCATGTTGCTGCACAATCCCGGATTTTCCTCCCTGATCGTGCTCACCCTTGCGCTTGGCATTGGCGCCAACACGGCGATCTTCAGCGTGGTTTATGGCGTTCTGCTGCGGCCGCTGCCTTATCAGCGCGGCGGGGATCTGGTCGTGCTGCATCAGCAGGCCACGCAGGCGCATTTGTCGAATGTGCCGTTTTCGGTGAAGGAAATTCAGGATTATCGCGGCTACAACCACACCCTCGACGCCGTGGTCGAATATCACAACATGAATTTCCTTTTGCTGGGAAAAGATCTGGCAGAGCGGGTCGAAGCCGGAGTCGTCTCCGCGAACTTTTTCGACGCGCTGGGGGTGAAACCGCTGCTCGGCCGCACCTTCGTTGCGACGGATGAATCGCCGAACGCCGAACCGGTCATCATTCTTAGCTATCAGTACTGGCAGCGCCGGCACGGCGGCGACGCCAACATTGTCGGCAGAGTTTTTCAGATGAACGACCGGCCGCACACCGTGATCGGCGTGCTGCCGCCCATCCCGCAATATCCGGAAGAGAACGACATCTACATGCCGACGACGGCCTGCCCTACACGCTCGTCGGCGGCATTCATCAACAACCGCGATTCGCGCATGATGACGGTGTTTGGCCGCGTGAAGCCCGGGGTGACGCTGGCGACCGCGCAAGCGGATCTGTCGGCGGTTGCCGGGCAGATTGAGACTGCGTATCCGGAAAACTACCCTAAAGCGTACGGATATGGCCTGGCTGCGGCGCCCTTGGGTCAGGACCTGGCGCGCCGGGCACGAGCGACCTTGCTGGTTCTGCTGGGCGCGGCGGGATTCGTGCTGCTCATTGCCTGCGCCAATGTCGCCAACTTAATGTTGGCTCGTCTGCTGAAGCGCGAACGCGAATTCGCCGTGCGGCGTGCCTTGGGCGCAAGCCGCGTGCGCCTGATGCGGCAGTTACTCACGGAGGCGACGATGCTCGCGGTGGCCGGCGGCGCGCTCGGTCTGATGCTGGCTCCTCCGGTACTCTCCCTGCTGGTGAAGTTCGCGGGGCAATTCACGACTCGTGCCGCGGAAGTGAAAATGGATGCCCCGGTGCTTCTCTTCACGCTGCTGCTTTCGGTGGGGTCTGGCTTGCTGTTTGGTTTCGCGCCTGCGCTTTATTCCGGCGCTCACGTGGCCGAAACGCTGCGGCAAGCAGCGGCGCAGACTTCAAGCGCGCGCAAGCATCAGCGCCTGCGCGCAAGCCTGGTCATGGTGCAGGTGGCGGTGTCCTTCGTTCTGCTGATCGGCGCGGGCCTGATGATGCGCAGCTTCGTCCGATTGCAGCAGGTGGACCCGGGCTTCCGGTCTGACCGGCTGCTGAGTTTGCGCCTCAGTCCAAATTTCAATCGCTACCAGACGCCGCAGCTCGCGTCGGCTTTGTCGGATAATACTCTGCGCAGCATTCGGGCCCTCGGCGGCGTGGAATCGGCGGCCATGACCTCCAATTCGCCTTTCAGCCCCCGGGCCATTGCGAACGGCCCCAGCAGCAATGATTTCGAAATCGAAGGCAAACTCGCCGGCAACGGCAACATGAAGCCCTCAACGGACGTCACCTTGGTCAGCGACCGATATTTTGAAACTATCCGGCAGCCGCTGTTGCAGGGCCGCACGTTCACCGAACATGACGATGCCGAGACTCTGAAGGCCGGCATCATCAATCAGGCGATGGCGCGCCATCGCTGGCCGACGGAAGATCCGGTCGGGAAGCGCATCACCTTCGATCAGGGTAAGACCTGGACGACGATTGTGGGCGTGGTGGGCGACGTGAGAGAGTACGGCCTCGATCATGCCCCCGGCGATGAAATCTATCTTCCGGTGAAGCAATTCGGTTTCGGCAGCGGCCTGGTCGTGCGCACATCGAGCGACCCGATGAGCATCTATCCGCTGATCCGCAAGGCGCTGCACGACCTGGATCCGCAGCTCGCCGTGGATCAGGCGGAAACCATCGAGCGGCGCCAGGAGGAATCGGTTTCGTCGCCGCGCATTACCGCGATCCTCCTCGGTATCTTTGCGCTGCTTGCGCTCGTGATCAGCGCCAGCGGCATCGCCGGCATTATGGCGCTCGCGGTCAGCCAGCGGACGCAGGAACTCGGAATTCGCATGGCATTGGGACAGCCCCGCACTTCACTGATTGGCATGGTGCTGCGTCAAGGGCTGGCGGTTTCGTTGAGCGGCACCGCTCTGGGGCTGATAGGCGCGGTTGCGCTCGGACGGCTGCTCTCTTCAATGCTCTATGCCACGCCGCCGACCGATGCCATTACGTTTGCGACAGTTTCACTGCTGTTTGTGACCGTGGCAACTTTTGCCTGCCTGGTGCCGGCGCGACGCGTGACGCGCATTGACCCCATCAGCGCGCTGCGGCAGGAGTGAATTCGATCTTCCACAGAGGAGAGATAAATGACGAGAATGTCGCTGCTGCTTTGCCTGTCGCTGTTATTGGCGCCGCCATACAGCTCGAACACTGCGGCGGCTCAGAGTAACCAAAGCTTGCACACGCCGTCTTACACTGCAGATGGACAGCTTATTTTTCCCGCGAACTATCGTGAGTGGATTTATCTCACGTCGGGCGTGGATATGAGCTATAGCCCGAACCGGTCGCAGACGGGTCACTCCATGTTCGACAATGTCTTCGTGAATCCCGAGGCGTACAAAGCGTTTCTTGAAACCGGTACCTGGCCGGACAAGACGATGCTCGTGCTCGAGGCGCGCGTCGCCGGAAGCAATGCGTCCATCAACAAGAGCGGCCACTTTCAAACGGGCGAGCTTATGGGGCGCGAAGTGCACGTGAAAGATGAAGCGCGTTTCCCCGGCAAGTGGGCGTTCTTTGGTTTCGATAGCGCCACCACAGCCAAGCAGGTTCCCCGCGAGGCGGCTTGCTATTCCTGCCATGAGCAGCATGCCGCTGTGGACACGACGTTCGTGCAGTTTTATCCCACGCTGTTGCCGATCGCGAAGTCCAAGGGCACGCTCAGCGCGGGATACTCGAAGGATGAGAAGGCGAATCCGGCGAAGGATTGAGGGTGCCCCAGTGCCTGCCCGGAGCGGAGCCGAAGGTTCTCGTGGTTTTCGAGACCTGGGATTCCACTTTGCACGAGCGGGCCGCGCGCGCCTACATCGAAACGAAGGAGAACACTATGAAACGGGTACGCATCGCGCTGGCGCTGTTGATCGTCACGGCTGCGAGCGCCAATCTCGCGGCGCAGGTGAATCCCTACAAAGACGGCACTCCGGGCGTTACCGGCTATCGCTCCGAAGTATTGGCCGAAGTGATGGTGCAGGAGGACAAGTTCATGCGCCTGGCCGACGCCATTCCGGCCGAGAAGTACACCTGGCGGCCCAGTGCCGATGTCCGTTCATTCGCGGAGGTGTTTCTGCACGTCTGTGCAGCGAACTACAACCTATACAAGCTGGTGGGTACGCCGCCGCCCGCGGGAATGGACATTCGAACCCTGGAAAAATCCTCCTCCGACAAAGCCAAAGTCATGGCGACTTTGAAAGACTCATTTGCTCACGCCCGCAAGGCCATCACAGCGATGCCGGATGCAGACCTGGAAAAGAGTCTCGATTGGTTCGGAGGGAAAAATACTGAGCGAGGTATCTTGCTTTTCATTGTGCGCCACGCGGCCGAACATTTGGGACAATCCATCGCTTACGCTCGTTTTATCGGCGTCGTTCCGCCCTGGACTGAAGATGCGCAGAAAGCGCAGGCGAAGCCGGAGCCGCCGCCGCCCCAGAAGAAGTAGCGCCAACCCCGGTTGCTATTTCAGGAACGGATTACTTTCCCGCTCCTCGGCGATGGTGGTGAGCGGGCCATGGCCGGGAACCACCACGGTGTCATCCGGTAGCGCGAGGACTTTTTCGTGCAGTGAGTGAATGATTTTGTCGAACGAGCCGCCGGGCAGATCCGTGCGGCCGATGCTTCCGGCAAACAAGGTATCCCCCGCAATCAATTTCTTGTCCGCGGGGAAATATAAACAGACACTGCCTTCGGTATGGCCCGGTGTATGCAGCACAGTTGCGCTGAGGGACCCGGCCTTCACGCTATCGGCCTGGCCCAGGCTCTGATCAATCTCGACCTTACCCGGAGGTGCAACGCCGATCCATGCGGCCTGCACGTCGAGCATTTTCAGCAGGGCGTAATCATTCTGATTGAGCAGAATCGGTGCGCCGGTCGCGGCGCGCAGTTTCATGGCGCCGCCAACGTGATCAATGTGCGCGTGGGTGATGACGATCTGCCTGACCTGAAGGTTGTGTTTTCGGATGAGCGCGAGAACGTCCTCGATGTCATCGCCGGGATCGATGACCATGGCCTCGCGCGCGGTTTCGTCGCCTATGATCGAGCAGTTACACTGCAGCGGGCCGACGGCAAGAATTTCGTGGATCATGGAGGGAACGCTCTCAGCTGTCAGCCATCAGCTTTCAGTTCGCGATCGTCAGCAGCTGAGAGCTGAAAGCTATTTCTGCATCGGTGTGGGTGCGGGCGCCGGCTTCGCCGGTTGCGACGTGCCCGGCGACGACTTAATTCCCTGCAACACCGAATTCGTGCCGGTGCGGCGCGAAGCGGCCACCGAAAGCGTGATCGAGGTCACCATAAAAATGATGGCCGACCAGGTTGTGGCTCGGGACAAAGCCGTCGCCGCCCCGCGCGGCCCAAAGGCCGTCTGGCTGCCCATGCCGCCGAAGGCGGCGGCCACGTCGCCACTCTGGCCGCTTTGCAGCAGCACCACAATAATCAGAAAGGCGCAAACGATGATGTGAATAATGGTAATCAGTATGATCATGATGTCAGATGCTCAAGCGAAAACCCTTCTCCCCGGGAAATTTGCTGGTGCGGAAGGGGGGACTTGAACCCCCATGCCTTGCGGCGCCACCCCCTCAAGATGGTGTGTCTGCCAATTCCACCACTTCCGCACGGCGCGCGAAGATCGCGTAGAGGCTGAACGATTATAGCAAAAACAGGGGCGGGGGATGCCGAAGCGAGAAGTAAGAATGCAGAAGGGAGAAGGATTTTGCCCTTCTGGCGTCCTCCCGAAGCCCCGCTTTTTCACCAGCGGGGCGAGGGATCTCACAAGGTAGAATTTCCCGGGCTACTCAAGAATAGAGAGAATTCAACTCAAACCCGGCAGCGGCGGTGACTGCCCTCCAGCCCCGGCATTCCGTCAATACTTCACGATCGCCGCAAACGACTTCGGATCCAGGCTCGCTCCGCCGACCAGCGCGCCATCAATCTCTTCTTCTGCCATCAAGCCTTTGACATTTTCCGGCTTCACCGAGCCGCCATACAGAATGCGAAGATGGTCGGCATATTCCTGCCCGAAGGTCTTACCTGCTTCGCCGCGAATCAGGCTGTGCGCCTCGGAGGCCAATTGGGGCGTGGCCGTCTTGCCGGTTCCGATCGCCCACACCGGTTCGTACGCGATCACCATTTTGTCCGCCTTTTTGGTGGACACTTTGTGAAACGCCCGCACGCATTGCCGGCGCAGAACGTCTTCCGTCAGCCCGGCCTCGCGTTCTTCCAGCACTTCGCCGACACACAGAATGGGTGTCAAACCGGCTTCCAGCGCGGCTTTCAGCTTGAAGTTCACCATGTCGTCGGTTTCGCCGAAATACTGGCGGCGCTCGGAGTGCCCGATAATCACGTGGGTGCAGCCGGCATCGAGCAGCATCGAGGGGCAAATTTCTCCCGTATAGGCGCCTTCCTTCTCCCAGTGCAGGTCCTGCGCGCCGAGGGCAACGTCCGATCCCTTAACTGCCTCGACGGCAGCGCAAAGATCAATGTAGGGTGGGCAGACGACAATTTCATCGCGGGTATGATTTGCGACCAAGGGCAGAAAATCCGCGAAGAACGCGCTCGTCTGGGTGGGATTCTTATACATCTTCCAATTGGCAGCCATGACTTTCTTGCGAGGCATAAGTTCCTTTCCGGAATGCTCGGAAAATTAACTATGAAGATCACAGACTAACGCAAAAGGGCCGGTTCGCAAATTCGCTGACGCCGGAGGCCAGACTTGGTGGCGCTGCGGTTTACCGCCGCGACGGCGGGCGGTGCACGCTTCAGTCATCCCGAGACCCCGCGTTCTCTCCAGCGGGGCGAGGGATCTGTAAGGCGGTATTCCTGTTGAGGTCCTCTCTCCGCCTGAAAAACGGCTTTGCACGGGATGACTCCTGGGAAGAGAATTCAAACTAACCCACTACCCAAAATTCGCGACTCAGACTTCTCTCCAGGTTCTTCGCTACAATAGCCGCTTTCGAGCTATTTCCCAAAAATGACCGTCCAAGACGAATGCGTCGTCCATAAGGAGGAATCAATTGCCCGCCCCAACATCTTTTCCTCGCCGCCGCTTTTTGCAAACCGGCGTTCTCGGAGGCATGAGCGCGGCGCTTTTGCCAGCTTTTTCCGCCGCGCGGGAAATCGAAATGACTCCCGAGCCGGCGCCCTCACCCGCGCTCTTCGAACTGGATGAAGCCACAATTTCCGATTTGCAATCCGGCATGGCCTCGGGAAAATTCACAGCGCTCGAACTGACAAAAAAATATCTCGCACGCATCGAGCAGATTGACGCGCACGGGCCGGAGCTGAAGAGCGTGCTCGAAGTCAATCCCGACGCCGAGGCCCTGGCCGACGCGGCGGACAAAGAGCGCAAGCAATCGCGCGTTCGCGGCCCGCTGCACGGCATCCCCGTCCTTATCAAAGACAATATTGACACCGCCGACCGCATGCAGACGAGCGCCGGTTCGCTCGCGCTCCTGGGATCGAAGCCGCGACAGGATTCCTTCGTCGTCGAACGTCTGCGCGCTGCGGGCGCCGTCATACTCGGCAAGACCAATCTCAGCGAGTGGGCGAATATCCGTTCCAGCCACTCCAGCAGCGGATGGAGCGGGCGCGGCGGACAGTGCAAGAACCCCTACGCGCTTGACCGCAACCCTTGTGGATCAAGCTCCGGTTCAGGCGCCGCAGCGTCCGCCAATCTGTGCGCCGTCGCCATCGGCACGGAAACCGACGGTTCGGTCGTCTGCCCTTCGTCGGCCAACGGCCTGGTCGGCATTAAACCCACACTCGGTCTGATCAGCCGCTCGGGAATTATTCCCATCGCTCACAGCCAAGACACCGCCGGCCCCATGGCACGCACGGTGCGCGATGCGGCCATATTGCTGAGCGCGCTCACTGGCGTTGATCCGCGCGACAGCGCTACCAGCGACAGTAGCGGCAAGGCAGAGACCGATTACACAAAGTTTCTCGATCCCAACGGCCTGCGCGGCGCACGCATCGGCGTGGCGCGAAAATATTTTGGCTTCAGCGACGCGGTGGACCCGCTGATGAATCACCTGCTCGACGAGATGAAGCGACAGGGCGCGGAAATCGTTGATCCCGCCGACCTGCCCTCTCACGGAAAATTCGACGATACCGAATTCACCGTGCTGCTCTACGAATTGAAAGCCGATCTCAATGCCTATCTCGCCAACCGCCCCGGCGCGCCTGCCACGTTGAAAGACATCATTGACTTCAACGACCGCAACGGAGAGAAAGAGATGCCATACTTCGGCCAGGATATTTTCCTCAAAGCTGAAGCCAAGGGCCCGCTCTCGAGTAAAGAGTACATGGACGCGCTTGAGGCCAATCATCGTCTCTCACGTAAAGAAGGCATTGACGCGGTGATGGATCAGTTCAAACTTGACGCCATCGTCGCGCCGACGGCCTCGCCCGCATGGATTACCGATCTGGTGAACGGCGACCACTCGGTGGGAGGCAGCTCGAATGCGGCAGCCGTTGCTGGATGTCCGGATATTACCGTGCCCGCAGGCTTCATCTTCGGCCTGCCGGTGGGGATTTCGTTTTTCGGCCGCGCCTGGAGCGAGCCGACGCTACTCAAGATCGCCTATAGCTTTGAGCAAATGACTAAGGTCCGAAAGGCGCCACAGTTCTTAGCGACGATAAAAATGTGAGCACGGACGCCCGGTGCCCCATTCAAGCCCAGTCCTTGGCTTGAGTGGGGGGACCTTCAGACCTCCCGAACTCTGTCATCCCGACCGGAGTGGAGGGACCTGTTGTGTTGCTATGAGAGGGCACCCTCCCGATTCGGCACAACTCAGGCTGAGCGAGCCGATTACTCGTAGCGCAGCGCTTCGATGGGATCCAGATTCGCGGCGCGAACTGCGGGAAGCATCCCGCTCGCGATGCCGACCAGTCCAAGAATCGTAGTCGCAATCAGCAGAGTCTTCGGAGCGACCAGCAATTGAATATCGCCTGCCGAAGCGTGCGAAGCGAGCGCGCTGTATAACGTCAGCGTTCCCACCGAAAGCGACACAACATAAGAAAGCAGAATGCCGAGCACGCCGCCCACTCCCGTGATGACCAGCGCCTCGGCCAGAAATTGAAACAGAATGTCCTTCTTGCGCGCGCCCAGGGCCTTTTCCACGCCGATCTCGCGGGTGCGCTGGGTCACTGACACCAGCATGATATTCATCAGGCCGATGCCGCCGATGCCCAGCGTGATCGTCCCGATAAATGCGAGCAGGATTTTCAATCCCATACTGATGATGTTGAACTGATCGAGTTGCTTGGCGGCGTCGAAGACAAACACCGCCCGGTGATCGCTAGCCTTGAAATTGTGCGCCAAGCCTAGCGACTCGCGAATCGTCCGCGTCAACTTGTCGTGATCCAAGCCTTCGGAGTCGAGCCAAATTCCGTCGAGATAATGATTGTCTTTCAGCACATCTATGGAGCTATAGGGAACGTAAACCGTGCGATTATCGTCGTCATCACCTTCCTGCATGCGCGCCCCCAGCACGCCGACGACTTGAAACGTCACACCATCGAGGCGAACATAATCTCCCACCGCGGGGATTCCGGAAAATAGTTTCTGCTTCGCTTCGTATCCGAGCACGCAATAAAGGCCGTGGGTCAAGTTGTCCTGGTCGTTCAGGAATCGGCCCTCGTCCACCTTCAAATTCCATATGTCAAAGATAGAAGGATCGGTGCCGATGACCGGAAAGCTGAACGAGCGCGCGCCCTGGGTCGCGATGGCCTGCTTATCGGATTCCCGCGAAATGTGGCGCACCAGCGGGACCGTGTTGCGCATCAGTTCAACATCGTCGTTGGTGAAACGGATCTGCACCCCGGCTTTGTTGCCGCCGGCCTGCTCGGAGGTGCGGCCCGGGAAAATTCCCACCGCCGTCGCACCGAAGCTCTCAAAAATATTTTCGATGGCGCGCCCGAAACCCTGTCCATACGCCAGCAGCAACACCACGGTCGCGATGCCCCAGGCCATGCCCAGCATGGTGAGCACGGTCTTGCGCAGATCGTGGCGCATGGCGCTATAAGCTTGCTGCAGCAGGTCACGTTTCATCGCTATTCTCTTCGCAGAGCCTCAACCGGTTCCAGGTGCGCTGCCTTGCGCGCAGGGTAGAGTCCGGCAATTACGCCAGCCAATGCGAGTGACACGATGGCCAACGCCGCCGTTGAAGGTACCAGTTTGGGCGTGTCCCAACCCGGAGGCGAAGGCAGCAGCGATAGAGCCTGCATGATCCCCGCCGCAACCCCCATCCCGATCCCACCGCTCAGTAGAGTGAGAAAGGCTCCCTCCACAAAAAATTGAAACATGATGCTGCGGTTGGTGGCGCCGATCGCTTTGCGCAAGCCGATTTCGCGCGTCCGGTCGGCGACGGCAACCAGCATGATATTGATGATGCCGATCGCGCCCAGAGCCAGTGTCACCAGGCCCACGCTGCCTAGAAACATGTTCATGGCATCGAAAATCTTACCCACCTGATCCACAGTTTTCACAGTGTCCCATTCATCAAACGAATCCAGGTTGTGATAGTCGAATCCGTGATTGCGGGCAATCACTTTGTGGACTTCGAGTTTCGCGATCTCGTGCCGATCGCGCGACACCGCCTGGTAATTGATGAACGAGATCGCATTATCAATTTCACCGACATTCAAGGGCCGGAAATTGTCGCGCATGGTGTTGAACGGAATAAAAATGCGCAGGTTCATGGTGTTGTTGTCACCGTGCCCGATGCGCTTCAGCGCGCCGATTACCTGAAAGCGGATTCCGTTGAGCAGGATGGTGCTGCCCACCGATGGACGTCCGGGAAATAAAACACGTCGCGCCTCATCGCCGAGCACGACGACCGGACGCTTCTGTTGATCGTCCAGCGCATCAATCCAGCGGCCGTCCGCGATTGGAGTGTAACGAACTAGGTTGAAGTCGGGCGTGACTCCCATCAGGCGGCCGCTGCTCTGGTAAAACTCGCTCACCGACCGAATGTCGTCGCGGGTGATGAGGGGTACCGCCGTCGCTACATCGGGACACTCTTTCACAATGTCCTGATAATCCTTGTACGTCAGGTAATACTGTCGCAGGCTGGTGAAGCTGCCGTTCATCACCGGGGCGCGTCCGCCGAAGATAAACAACACGTTCTCGCCGATTTCGTCGAATTGCTTGCGCTGGCCGGTGCGAAAGCCCTCCCCGAGGCCCACCAGAAGCAACAGCGATCCCACGCCCCAGGCGATTCCGAACATGGTCAGGAAGGAGCGCAGCTTATGTCCCCATAGCGTGCGCAGGGTCTGCGCGAAGATGTCGAAGAGCACACGCATGTCTGTTTAATGATACGGCTAAGGCGTAAAGGCAGTTCCGTCGCCGCCAAATCCTGCTGAAAAGGGCACTTATATAGACTCCGAAGAGAGCGAAAAGGTAGCCTCGGACGGGGTGAAGTGTTGCAGTTTTAGAGAAAAACTTTGCACCATTCCCAAGGCAGTTGATTTTTCCTATAATCGTCGGGCGCGGCTGCTTCGGAATCCCACACGGAGTCAACTCATGCACTGGTTTGGATTAATTCTTGCCACGTGGTTTGTGTTTGGGATCGTAACAGTCGCAACTCTGTTTTGGATCTGCAAGCGCAGCGGCGATCTTCTCGACCGCCGCGCCGGCAAAGGGAGTGCGACCGTGCAGCGTCCTGAATTCTCAACTGCGAAGCTTTCCGGCGAACTCCGTTCCATATAGATTTCCGCAGGTCGCGAATTCCTGGAAGGGAACTGAGGAGGGGTTACAGCTGGCCGCCACGCTCAGCTGCGTTCGATTACAATCCCTCCATGCACCGCGTTTCACGAATTATCACAGTCTTACTTTTCTTTCTTCCAGGCGTTGTGGCGATCCCTGCTTCCGCCCAGGACTTCACCGTGGCTGCGGCGGCCGATCTGCAATTTGCCATGCAGGACATCGCTAGCCGGTTTGAAAAGCAAACCGGCAAAAGCGTCAAAGTGATCTACGGATCGTCCGGAAACTTTGCCCAGCAGTTGCAGAACGGCGCACCCTTCGACATGTTTTTCTCCGCCAACCTCGACTATCCAAAACAGCTCGAAGGAGCCGGCCTGACCGAGCCGGGGACCCTTTACCAGTACGCAAAAGGAAAAATCGTGATCTGGGTCCCCAAGCAGTCGGCGCTCGATTTGAGTGGCGGATTGAAGGCGCTTCTGAATCCGGCAGTCAAGAAAATTGCCATTGCGAATCCCGCCCATGCCCCTTACGGCAAAGCCGCGGTCGCGGCCATGCAGAAAGAGAATGTGTACGATCAGGTGAAGGACAAGCTGGTGCTGGGCGAGAATATTTCGCAGGCCGCTTCGTTCGTCGTCTCAGGCGCAGCCGACGCCGGCATCGTGGCATATTCCCTGGCGCTTTCTCCGACGATGAAAGACAACGGACGCTACGCCGCAATTCCAGCTGACGACTATCCCGCGATTGAGCAGGCCTGCGTCATCATGAAGTCATCGAAAAACAAGCCGCTGGCGCGGCAGTTCCTGGCTTTTATTCAAAGTGGCGCGGTTGGCGATACTTTGAAGAGCTACGGTTTCGACATGCCCGGTGCGGGCAAGAACTAGTGAGCACCGTGACTGGTGCATGGATCTTGCGATGTATCCTGCTAAGGTGAGCGCATCTGGCGACCCTGCGGCCCGCATCGGCTTATGTGCTGATTGCGAACACATGAAGCGGGTTGAGTCGGCGCGGGGATCGTCGTTTTACCTGTGCCAACTTTTCGCGACCGATCCGAATTTTCCCAAGTATCCGCGCTTGCCCGTCTTGCGGTGTACGGGATACAAATCGAGGTCGGAAGGAAATACGGCGTAATCTGATTTGTAGTGGTCGGCGGCGAGGGGCGAGGACAGTCGCCTGCACTGGAGAATGTGAACGTCGTCAAAGCAACTCGGCGTTATGAAGAGTGGTTAGGCCGTCACACCAGGCTTTTGCCGCGGGATCTTGAGTTCAAGCACCAGGAGATGGCCGTCGCCGCATTTCCTTTCCTGCGGGCGACGTTTTATCGCTGGATGCAGGTCTGGCCTGAGATCTGCTCTCCCTTCGATCGCGCGCCGCGCGTGCTCGCTGTCGGCGATCTCCACGTAGAAAACTTCGGCACCTGGCGCGATGTGGAGGGTCGCCTGGTCTGGGGTGTCAACGACTTTGACGAAGCTGCGGTTCTGCCTTACACGCTGGATCTGGTGCGCCTGGCAACCAGCGTGGTTGTCGCCGCCGAAGAAGGGCATCTCGCGATCAAGGCCAAAGAGGCTGCGGAAGCCATCCTTGAGGGCTACGGCAAATCGCTTGCCGAGGGCGGACGTCCTTTCGTCCTTGAGGAAGAACACAGCTGGTTGCGTGAGATTGCGACCAGCGAATTACGCGATCCAGTGAGCTTCTGGCGGAAGATGGACAGCTTGCCCAAAATGAAAGATGTTCCTGCTGGTGCGCACGCGGCGATCGAGCATCTGCTGCCCGAGCGCGGATTGGGCTATCGAACCGTGCGCCGTGTCGCCGGCTTGGGCAGTCTCGGCCACATTCGCGTCGTGGCCTTGGCGGAATGTCACGGCGGCCGAATCGCGCGCGAAGCCAAGGCGCTCGCGCCCTCAGCGGCAGACTGGGCAGCCGACGTTGAGGGTCCCGAGGAAATTCTGTATCACGCCATCATCGGCAATGCCGTGCGCTGCGCCGATCCCTTTGTTCGGCTCTGCGGTCCCTGGATCGTGCGCCGCCTTTCGCCGCACTGTTCGCGCATCGAATTGAGCGAACTCCCCAAGCACCACGACGAACTCAGGTTGCTCTTCGCCATGGGATGGGAGACCGCGAACATTCATCTGGGCACGCAGAGTGCGGGAAGGGAAGTCGAGCGCCATCTGCGCAAGCTGAAGGCGAACTGGCTGTCGGATGCTGCCAAGCAAATGTCGGACGCCGTAACCCGTGATTGGCGGGATTGGAAGGCGTCGTTTTCCGATTGAAGGTGGTGGAGTGCTTGGTAGAGTAGCTCAAGGGAAACCGATCAAGTCCGGTTTTGAAAGGGACGGCCTTCAGGCCGCCCGCAAAATTGCGCAGAAATCAAAGGCCTTCAGCCCCAGAGGGACCTGTTCAGAATGTCCTTGAGTGATGGAAATGCAGCTTGGCGATGGTGGGTGTTCATCATCTTCGTTGTTCTGTTTCCAATTGTTCTCCGGCCTTGGTGGATCGCCGTTATTTCCATCGCAGCATTCGGCCTGTTCGCGTTCCTGTTGCCTCCCAAGAAACCCAAGTCAAAGTAGTCTGCCGGTTCCCCTGCCAGCGCCCACCCTTTCGCTCGAGGTGCGTCTAATACTGCAAGGAGGGAATGCCCAACGTGCCCATGAGAACGATCCTTATTCTTCTGGTCCTTGCTTATCGTAGTTTGTCGTACGCTCAGGATTGGCCAGCCCCTTCTGCCGAGTCCGCAGGACTTTCCTCCGAAAAACTGAAAGCGATGGAAACGGCCATTCGAGCGGATCAATTCAAGAAGATCACCAGCATCCTGATCGCGCGTCACGGCAAGCTGGCCTACGAAGCCTACTTCAACGGAACCGATGCCTCCGCGCTCATGGACACGCGCTCGGCCACGAAATCCATCACCAGCATGTTGATCGGAGTTGCGATTGACCAGAAACTGCTGTCCGGCGTGGATACGCCGATCCTGCCGTTCTTTCCCGACAAGCAGCCCCTCGAAAATCCCGACCCGCGTAAGTCGAAGATCACGGTTGAGGACTTCCTGACCATGAGTTCGCTGCTCGAATGCGACGACTGGAACGATTTTTCGCGCGGCAACGAAGAGCGAATGTACATTATCGAAGACTGGACCAGGTTCGCGCTGGACCTGCCGATCAAAGGATTTGCGCCATGGGTAACCAAGCCCCAGGAATCTCCGTACGGGCGCAGTTTCAGCTATTGCACCGCAGGAGCGTTTCTGTTGGGAAGGGTGCTCGAACGTTCCTCCAAAACGCCAGTGCCCGATTTCGCCGCGAAGAATTTGTTCGCTCCGCTCGGAATCGAGAAGGCCGACTGGAAATACTCGCCGCTAGGGGAGGCGCAGACGGGCGGCGGACTGGGCTTGCGCAGCCGCGACCTGCTCAAACTGGGACAGCTCTTCTTGAACGGAGGAACCTGGAACGGCAAACGGGTCGTCTCCGAAGCCTGGGTGAAAGCTTCAATCCAGCCGCACGTCCGCATTGATGACCAGACGCTCTATGGTTACTTGTGGTGGCTGAAGAATTTCAAGTCTGGCGACAAGTCCTATCCCGCGTACTTCATGTCCGGCAACGGAGGCAACAAAGTGGCCGTGGTGCCCGATCTCGATATGGTCGTCGTGCTTACCAGCACGAATTACAACACCAAGGGCATGCATGAACAGACGGAGAAGCTGCTGAGCGAGTATTTGCTGGCGGCAGTGGAACGTTAGCAGGCTGAGGAGAAATTCTACGGTTTGTCATCCCGAGCAAAGCGAAGGATCTGCAGTTTGAATTGGTCCTGGCAAGGCTGCAGATTCCTCGCATGCTCTCGCCGCTCAAGCGCAGCTGCAAGCGGCTCGGGGCGACAATGGAACCCTTTTCCGCATGCCTAGAGGCTTATGAGCAACCATCGGCCTGCGGCCGAACATCAGCGTTCCGGCACTCACAACTCCACTCTCCTCAACCTTAGCGAATTCGTAATCACCGACACCGAACTGAAGCTCATCGCCGCCGCCGCAAGGATCGGGCTGAGCAGCAATCCAAAGAACGGATAGAGAAGACCCGCAGCGATCGGCACGCCCACCGCGTTGTAGATAAAAGCAAAGAACAAATTCTGGCGGATATTGCGCATCGCGGCCTGGCTAAGCTTGCGTGCGCGCACGATACCCGCCAGATCGCCTTTGACCAGCGTCACGCCGGCGCTTTCGATGGCAACGTCGGTGCCTGTGCCCATCGCGATGCCGACGTCGGCCAGCGCCAGGGCAGGCGCGTCGTTGATACCATCACCGGCCATCGCCACGATTCTCCCGTCGCTCTGCAGGCGGCGGATGACTTCGGATTTCCGGTCCGGCAGAATCTCGGCTTCAAATTCGCGAATGTCGAGATTCCGAGCCACGACTTCGGCCGTGCTGCGGCTGTCGCCAGTGAGCATGACGATGCGCAGCCCGGCGACTGTCAAGTCGCGCAAGGCTTGCGGCGTTGACGGCTTGATGGCATCCGCGATACCGACGATCCCGGCTGCCCGGCCATCCACGGCGACGAAAATTACGGTCTGCCCATCACGGCGCAGTTGTTGCGCGCGATCGGTAAGCCCATCCGGAGAAATGCCCATCTCCCGCAGAAACTTCTCGCTTCCTGCCAAGACGGCCTTGCCAGCCACGATCCCTTTCACTCCAAGCCCAGTGCGTGATTCGAATTCGGAGACTTGCGCCAAGTCAATCCCATTGCTCCTGGCGGCGGCAACGATCGCTGCTCCCAACGGGTGCTCGCTGCTCTGTTCCAGGCTGGCCGCCAAGCGCACGACTTCCGATTCGTCAATACCGGGGATCGCGATCACCGTTTCCACACTCGGTTTGCCCGCGGTGAGTGTTCCGGTCTTGTCCACCACAAGTGTGTCCACCTTTTCCAGGATTTCCAGCGCCTCGGCATTCCTGATCAGCACACCGGCGTGTGCGCCGCGTCCGGTGCCGACCATGATGGCCATGGGCGTGGCCAACCCTAAAGCGCACGGGCAGGCAATAATCAGCACCGCGACAGCATTCACTAACGCGTGAGCCAGGCGCGGCTCCGGACCGACAAAGCTCCAAATGACAAACGTAAGAACCGCGATGGCGATCACGGCTGGAACAAACCACCCAGCTACGCGATCGGCCAGCCGCTGAATGGGCGCGCGGCTGCGCTGCGCCTGGCTGACCATGCGAACAATTTGAGCCAGCAAGGTTTCGCTGCCCACGCGCTCAGCCCGCATGACGAACGATCCCGTTCCGTTCACCGTCGCCCCGATCACCCGATCGCCGGCGGACTTTGCCACCGGCATCGCTTCGCCCGTGATCATGGATTCATTTATCGCACTTGCGCCTTCCAGCACCGTGCCGTCCACCGGAACTTTTTCCCCCGGCCGAACGCGCAACTCGTCGCCGACTCTGACTTGATCGAGTGAGATGTCTTCTTCTTTCTTGCTGTTTCGCACGATGCGCGCGGTCTTCGGGCTTAAATCCAGCAGAGCGCGAATGGCGGCGCCGGTGCGGCTGCGGGCGCGAAGTTCCAGCACCTGCCCAAGGAGCACGAGCGTCACGATGGCCGCCGCAGCCTCAAAATATACAGGCGGCGCACCATTCATCTCGCGGAGAGATGCCGGGAAAATACCCGGGGAGACAACCGCGATCAGGCTGTACAGGTATGCCACGCCGGTGCCCATCGCAATCAGCGTGAACATATTGGTCGAGCGATTCACCAGCGACGCCCACCCGCGCAGAAAAAACGGCCAGCCTCCCCACAAGACAACCGGCGTAGCGAGGGCCAGCTCCACCCACGCCAATCCGCCCGCGACTTGCATTGCGCCGCCGACGAGCATCGGACCCATGGCAATCGCGAGCAAAGGCAGAGTGAGAACCAGGCTCAGCCAGAAGCGCCGCGTCATCGAGCGCAGTTCAGGGTTTTCTTCTTCTTTCGCTGTGACCGTGCGCGGCTCGAGGGCCATGCCGCAGATGGGGCACGATCCCGGCCCGGGCCGCACAATTTCCGGATGCATCGGGCAGGTATATTCGGTGCGGCTCGCCGGAATTTCCCGGTCGAGCGCCATGCCGCACTTGGGACAAGGGCCTGGTGCGTGGGCGCGCACTTCGGGGCACATCGGGCAGACATAGCTGCCCGGGCTGGCAGGGGCCTGAAGCCGCGGAGCCGCGCCGAGCGTGACTAAGCCGGACGGCGCTTTGAGATACTTTTCGGGATCAGACCGAAATTTCTCTTCGCAGGCGGCGCAGCAGAAGTAATAGGCTTTACCGCCATGTTCGGTCTTGTGCTTCGCCGTATCGGCCTGCACCATCATGCCGCAGACAGGGTCTTTCGCGGTGTTCGCAGTTTTTGCCTCACCGAGCTTAACCAGATTGTCCATGTTCCGATTTGGCCCGCTTTCCCGGAAAACACCGACCCATAAAGTCTAGACTACGTGCGTCCGCACAGGGATTCGTCTACAGTGATTGTTGTATCTTGGATGTCCAGGAGGGCACGATGACTCAAATGGAAGTTTCCTATCGCTACGGCGCTTCCCCCGGAGAAGCCGAGTTGCGGGCCCTCGACAGCGCGCGGGAAGTCTACGGTGTGCGCCGCATCACGTTTGATTCGCAGCAGCGGATCGTGCGGGTGGAGTTCGACGCGTCGCGCTTCAAAGAGCCCGAAGTCGCGAGCCTTCTGCGCCGTGCCGGACTCGATGTTCAGTCCAGACTTGTATCCGCCTGATTCAGCCCAGGAGCCTGTTTCGAAGGAATGAGTGACGGTGGCTGGAGGGTAAAAATGCAAGGGGCGTCCGAGAAAACCTCTGGCCGAAGTTTATTCTCTCAAACGCCCCGTTGCGCGCCACTTCGTCTGATGTATCTTTAGCATCCTCGCTGCCATTTTGCAAGCGTCTGAAATGCAAGGCCACGTAAAATTTCTTACAGGTAGGAATTGCCAGTGGGGGGGAAAGATTTACGTTCGTCTTTCTTGTGCTGGCACGTGGCTTGCCGGAGCGCTGTTGAAATCTAAGAAATTGTGAACCCAGCCGATTTGCGCGGCCGCGCTCCCGGAACGAGCAACCCTACGCGGGCTGTCCTAAACTTGGAATGGAACCAGCCGGACACACCGTCATTGCTGGCGCGAGGCAGCCGCCGTCCTCAACCAACTTGCCGAATTCTCGGGCATCAGGAACTCAGAGCCTTGTTCACCATCTCTTCGGCTTCGCTGATGATCGCGCGCAGGTGCGTTTCACTCTGGAAGCTCTCTGCGTAGATTTTGTAGATGTTCTCTGTGCCGGATGGCCGGGCTGCGAACCATCCGTTTTTCGCGACGACTTTCAAACCGCCAATGGGAGCCTGATTGCCTGGAGCACGGGTGAGCTTGGCCGTGATCGGTTCGCCCGCCAGATCAGAGTCTTTTACGGCCTCCGGCGTGAGCTTTTGCAGTTTCGCTTTTTGCTCGGGGGTCGCCGCAGCATCAATGCGCGTGTAGAAAGGCGTGCCGAACTCGGCTGTCAGTTGACGGTAATGCTCGCCAGGGTCTTTTCCTGTGCGGGCGGTCATCTCGGCGGCTAGCAAATCCATGATCGGGCCATCTTTATCCGTTGCCCAAACAGTTCCGTCGCGACGCAGAAAACTTGCGCCCGCGCTCTCTTCCCCGCCGAAGCAGCACGAGCCGTCAACCAGCCCGGAGACGAACCACTTGAAACCAACCGGCACTTCACGCAGCTTGCGGCCAAGTTTCTGAACCACCCGGTCAATCATGCTGCTGCTCACCAACGTCTTTCCCACCACCAAGTCGTGCTTCCACTGCGGACGGTTGGTAAGCAAATATTGGATTGCCACCGCGAGGTAGGAGTTCGGGTTCATCAGTCCGGCGTCGGGCGTGACGATGCCGTGCCGGTCGGAATCGGGATCGTTGGCGAAAGCCACCTGGAATCGGTCTTTCAGCCCCACAAGCCTGGCCATCGCGTAGGGGCTGGAACAATCCATGCGGATTTTGCCATCGTGGTCCACCGTCATGAAAGAGAAAGTCGGGTCAATCGTAGGATTGACGACGACGATATCCAACCCGTAAGTCGAATTGATCGGCTCCCAATAGGGCTCAGCGGCGCCGCCGAGCGGATCCACGCCGAGTTTCAGGCCTGCGCTGCGAATAGCCTCCATATCCACGACGTTCTTAAGGTCGCGAACGTATGGCAGGACGAAGTCTTCCTGATGTGTGGTCGTAGCGCCAATGGCTCTGTTGAATGCTGCGCGCTTTACGTCTGCGTTTCCCGCGCGCAGCAGGTCATTCGCCCGATTTTGAACCCAGCCGGTGACGTCCGTATCGGCCGGGCCGCCGTTGGTCGGATTGTATTTGAAACCTCCGTCTTCCGGCGGATTGTGCGACGGCGTAATGACGATGCCGTCGGCAAAATGTTGCTGGCGTCCGCGGTTGTAAACCAGGATGGCGTGCGATATGACGGGCGTCGGAGTTACGCCGTCATTTTCCTGAATGATGGTTTCGACACCATTTGCCGCCAGCACTTCGAGCGCCGTGCGCTGCGCCGGAGCGGAAACCGCGTGGGTGTCTTTGCCCATGTACAGAGGCCCGTCTGTTCCTTGCTGACGGCGGTAGTCGCAGATGGCCTGAGTAATGGCGAGGATGTGAGCCTCGGTGAACGTGCCGTAAAGCGGCGAGCCGCGGTGTCCGCTGGTGCCGAAGCTGACCAACTGATTCGGGTCATCAACATCCGGCTTGCGGTCGAAATAATCTTTCTCCAGCTGCGCCACGTCAATCAGCATTTCCTTTGGCGCAGGCTTGCCGGCGAGCGGCGAAACGGCCGGGAGAGTGGTGGCAGGCTGTGTTGCTAGGGGATAGGGCATGGCTCCGCCTTCCAGATTTCAGTCGTGTACTCGTGGATGGTGCGGTCGCTGGAAAATTTTCCCGAGCTGGCCACATTCAAGATTGCTTTCCGCGCCCACTCTTTCGGATTCCGATACAGTTCCCCCAACCGATCCTGCGCCTGGCAATAAGAAGTGAGATCCGCCAGGTGCATGTAGTGATCGCCGCTCGTCAGCAGCATATAGCGCAAAGACGCGAAGATCTCGGGCTCGTAACGGTTGAAATAATCGGAGAAAATCAGATCGAGAGCCGCGCGCGTCTCTGGCTCATGCTCATAGTGCCAATGCGGGTCGTACCAGGATTGGCTGTTTTCTACCTGCTCGACAGTCAGGCCGAAGAGGAAGAGGTTTTCTTCTCCGGCTTCCTCCGCCATTTCGATGGTCGCCCCGTCCCGTGTGCCGACGGTCAAGGCCCCGTTCATCATGAACTTCATGTTGCTCGTTCCACTGGCCTCATAACCGGCGGTGGAAATCTGGTTCGAGACATCGCTCGCGGGAATCAGCCGTTCCGCCAGCGAAACGTTGTATTCCGGCAGGAAAAGAACTTTGATGCGGCCGCGCATCGCTGGGTCGTCGTCAATCGTGTCGGCCAGATTATTGATGAATTTTATAATGAGCTTGGCCAGGCGGTAGGCCGGCGCCGCCTTGCCGGCGAACAGGAACGTGCGCGGAGCCATCTCCAGCTTGGGATTTTGCCGCAGGCGGTTGTAAACGACTACGATCCTCAAAGCATTCAGCAACTGCCGTTTATATTCGTGAATGCGTTTGATCTGGCAGTCGAAAATCGAGTCAGGTTCCACCATCTGTCCCGTCGTCATCTTGAGCCAGTTGGCGAACCGAGCCTTGGCATCGCGCTTCGTGGCGAGGAACGCCGCCTGCAAGCTGGCGTCTCCCGCGAGGGATTTGAGCCGGCTGAGTTGGCTGAGATCGGTGATCCAGGAATCGCCAATCGCCTCCGTTATGACGCTGGCCAGGCCGGGATTGGCCCCCAGCAACCAGCGTCGCGGGGTGACGCCGTTGGTCTTGTTGTTGAAGCGCTCGGGGAACATGTCGGCGAGGTCTTTGACGGTCATCGTGCGCAACAGCTTCGAGTGGATGGCGGCGACCCCGTTGGTGCTGTGCGAGCCGACGATGGCAAGGTTGGCCATGCGAATCTTGCGCGTGCTTCCTTCTTCCACAAGCGAGATGCGCTGAACCCGCCCGTTATCGCCCGGGAAGCGGACGCGAACACTATCGAGCAGGCGACGGTTGATCTCGTAAATGATCTCCAGGTGCCGTGGAATCAGATTTTCAAACCATGCGATGGGCCATTTCTCCAGGGCTTCGGGCAGCAGAGTGTGATTGGTGTAGGCCAGTGTCCTTCGGGTCAGGTCCCAGGCCATGTCCCACCCCAGGTGCGCGTCGTCAACCAGGATGCGCATCAATTCCGGCACCGCCAGCGAAGGGTGTGTGTCGTTCAACTGGATGGCGGCTTTTTCCGGCAACTTATCCCAATCGTTGTTGTGGCGCAGAAAACGCCGCACCAGGTCTGCCATCGAACACGCCACGAGGAAATACTCTTGCAGGAAGCGCAACCCCTGTCCGGCCGTGGTAGAGTCATCGGGATAGAGCACACGGGTCAACGACTCTGCCTCGAGAGTGCCGCCCAGGGCGCCGACAAAATCTCCGGTGCCGAATTCCTGGAAGTCGAAATAATCGGGCGCGGCCGCGGCCCAAAGCCGCAGGGTATTGATGGTGTTTCCGCCGTAGCCCACGATCGGCCGGTCAAACGGTATGCCATAGAGGCTGGAAGGCCGATTCGGAATAACGTCCAGCTTCCCGTCTCGCAGTTTGAAAGTGCAGTTGAGCTTGATTTCCACTTTCTCATGCTGGCGGGCGATCTCCCAGGGGTCGCCGTCGCGCAGCCAGTTATCGGGATCCTCGCGCTGCCAGCCATTCACAAACGACTGGCGAAACATGCCATATTCATAGCGCAGGCCATAACCGGTGGCCGGGAGCTCCATGGTGGCCATGGAATCGAGGAAACAGGCCGCCAGCCGGCCCAAGCCTCCATTTCCCAGGCCGGCATCGGGTTCCTCCTCTACCAGTTCGAGCCAGTCAATGTCCTTCGCTTCGACCGCATGCTGCACCACGGGATCCAGCAGAAGATTGCTCACGTTGTTGGCCAGCGAACGCCCGATCAGGAATTCCATCGAGAGGTAATAGATGCGCTTGGCATTCTGCTGTTCGTACGTGGTTTTGGTCCGCACCCAGCGTTGCGCCAGCACGTCGCGCACGGAACGCGAAAAGGCCTCGAAGCGTTCGCGGGCGCTTGCCACCTTGGCATCAATGGCTCGGTCGAAAATCAGGTGCCGTTCGTAGAAGGCATTGTCGGTGCCGACAAATTCTGCGAGATCGCATCCGTAGCGTTCACGCAGCTCAGAGAGGTTGGCGGGCTTGGCCCAGGAAACGACTTTTGCAGCGTCAGGGCGTGTCGCGGGTTTTGCGCTCATTGGGGATCCTTGTCTCCGTAATATCTGCAAGTGATGAAACCGCGGTCAACGACAGCCCCGCGGCGAGACGGTGGATTTACTCGACTACGTGATGATCGTCATTCCAGAGCCGGATTACGGGCCGAGCCAAATTATGCTCATAGCTCAAAGCGCTCAGGCTGGCGGGGCTGAGCAGAAAGTATCTCCCCTCGGATCCCGGACCGAGGCCCAGCCAGCGCGCCGTCAATACCCGGATAAAGTGGCCGCTCGAAAAGAGTAGCACGTCTCCGGCGACGCTGCGCACGCGCGAGATGACCCGATCCGCGCGCTCGCCCACCTGCCCCGGCGATTCGCCGCCCGGGCAGCCATCACGGAACAAATCCCAGTCCGGATTTTGCCGGAGAATTTCCGCCGAGGTCAGGCCTTCGTATTTGCCGTAGTTCCATTCCACCAGATCAGGATCGACGATGGCGCCAACCCCAAATCCCGAGAGCTCGCAAGTTCGCCGGGTGCGCTGCAATGGACTGGTAAATACTTTGGCGAATTTCATGCCTTTCAGCCGGTTGCCGAGCCGCTGCGCATTGCGCTCTCCATCCGGAGTGAGCGGCAAGTCGGTCAGGCCGGTGTGCTGGCCGGTCACGGTCCAGGCCGTGTTGCCATGCCGCGCTATATAAACCACGGGGAGTCCGTCGGTCATGCCATCCTTCTTCGAATATTCGATGCAAACGGAGGCCTAAGGAATCTCTGATTAATTTTTCGAGGTAGGTGCGGGCGTCCCCGCCCGCGCGGAGTCCAGTCGGAAGGGTGATACTTAAGGAGATTCTGACTAACCTCAACTTCGTCATTTCGAGCGCACAGATTCGCCCGTCAACGGGCGATTCTGCGGAGTCGGGAAACCTGCTTTTGCTCCGTACCGGACTTTATCAGGGTTTCCTTGATCAGACTTCCCTGGGCGAAACCTGGATCGAGATTCGTTTCTTGTATGGCTTGAGCGCGCCTCAACCTGAATTCCTCGATTCGCATCGTTGCTGGAGTTGGTTGAGGTCAGAACCGTGTTGCCGATCCGCATTGGCCCGTGAGGAAACGGAAATAGGCCCGAATGTGCGCAGATTGTAGCAGGGAATCCGGCTGGCCCGGACGCCCCTGTCGGACCCTCCTGGCTTGCCCATCCCTTCGCAAAACAACGCGAAGGGATGGGGCGCCCGCTCTTCAACTTCTGCTCCTACTTCTTCACCACTAGCCTACGACCCTTCCGGCGCGTGCAGCACACGGAATGTGTTTCCGCCGTTCGACCAGACCAGAATCAACGCGTCCTGGCCCTTGGGAACTTTGGCCAGCGCCTGCTGCACCTCCGACGCGCTCTGCACATCGTGCCGGTCCACCTGCACGATCACGTCGCCGCGCTGCAGTCCGGCGTTATCCGCCGCGCTGCCCGGCTGCACCCGCTCGATCACCGCGCCGTGAAGCTCGTTCGGCGCCTGCAATTCGTCGCGCACATCCGGCGTCAGATCGGAGACACCCATTCCCCAGCGCATTTTACCGTGATCGTTCTCGCCAACCTCGGAGTTGTCTTTATCGCGGCTGCCCATGGCTTCAAGCGTCACCGCAATGTTCAGCTGCTTGCCATCGCGCAACACTTCCAGCTTAATGGTCGTGCCAGGCCGCCGTTGGCCAACTTCCACCTGCAGTTCGCCCGAGTCGCCGACTTTCTTGCCGTCAAGCTCTGTGATCACGTCGCCGACTTTGAGTCCGCCCTTCTCGCCCGGCGAACCTGGCTCAACCTGCGTCACCACCGCGCCGCTGGCGTCGGTCATCTTGAAAAACTTGGAATTCTCCGGCGTGACGTCGCTGATGCCGATGCCGATGTATCCGTGCGTGATCTTGCCGTCGCGAATCAGCGTATCCACCGTGGGGTGCACGATCTGCGTGGGAATGGCAAATCCCATGCCGGAGAACGTGCCCGAGGGCGAAATCAGGAACGTGTTGATGCCAACCACTTCGCCGCGCGCGCTCACCAGCGGACCGCCGGAGTTGCCGGGATTGATGGCAGCATCGGTTTGAATGAACTCTCCGGGCTTGCGCCGGTTATCCGAGAACGGATTCGGCCGGTTCAACGCGCTGACAATGCCGCGCGTGACCGTGAAGCGGAAACCATAGGGGTTGCCAAATGCCAGAACGGTTTGGCCGGGATGCAGGGCTGTCGAGTCTCCCCAGGGAACGCTGGGAAAATCCTTGCCTTCGATCTTGAGGACGGCAAGATCCGTCAGCGGATCCGTCCCCACAACTTTTGCCGGCAGGATTTTGCGGTTGCTCATGGTGACCCGCACATCAACCGCGCCATCCACCACGTGATTGTTGGTCACGATGTAGCCATCGGGCGATATGATCACTCCGCTGCCGATGCCGTGCTCGATCCGCGGCTCCGGCTTCATGCGGGGATTGTTGAAGAATGGTCCGAAGAATTGCGGCGGAATCCCGTCGGGCAATTGGTCGTCACTCGCGTCCGGCTTGCTTTTTGAAGTGACGGCGACATTGACGATGGCCGGCGTAACCCGCGCGGCCAGGGTTTCCATCGCCTGATCGAGCGAGAGCAGCGCGCTCACGCTGCTGTCGTCGAGTGGCGCCGCCGCCGGTGCCATCGCCGCCTTTGCAGCCATAGGTTTGACCGATTGATAGACCAGCAGGCCGGCCATCGCCGCAATCGCCATAACGGAGATTGCCGCGTGCCGCTTGATCGTGGTCCAGGTTTGTTGAACCCAGGTTGGTTGACCCCAGGTTTGTTGAATCCAGGTTTTCATTCGAGTTGTCTCCTTTAGCAACTAATTATTTAGTTCATTCAAGCAAACGTGCAGCGCGGTTTATCAAGCTCGCTTAAATGGATTTTGCTGGAATTTCCTTCCGTTCGGAACTCTGCTCAATTTTCCACACGGTCACGCGCCACACCCGGATCGTCCATTGCAGCGACCCCATCGGGCCGTATTGCTCGTCCTGCATGACCACGAGCACAGTCGGCAGACTCGCCGGAATTTCGGTGCGGAGGCTCGCCACTTCAGGCCGCGCTTCCGCTGGCTTTACCGAAACTGGCCGCTGAGTCTTACGCTGCACCGTATGTTGCGCAACGTGGCTTACGAGCGGACGCTCCGGTTGCACCGTAAACTTCGCCCAGGTCGGTGATGGCGCCGCGGCTGCCGAGGGTACGGTTGCTTTCGCGAGCACTGCCGTTGGCGTCGTATCTTGAAACGCGACCAACTGCGGCGCGCGCGAGATCGTAGCAATGCAAACTACAGAAAGTGCTGCCGCCAGATACTTGGGCGCCCAGGCAGAAGTCTTGCCCGAGCGGTTCGCGTCCAGGATTTGTGCCACGCGCAGCGAAGTCTGGCGCATGCGGTTCACCGCGGCCTGCGCCAGCGCCAATCCCCGGCGCATGAAACTTTTCTCCGCCATCGTCACCAGACATTCCGCATAGGCTCGCGGAGCGGTGGCGCGGGCAAGCACGATGTCATCGCACGCCATCTCGCGTTCCAAAGACAGCTGGTTCTCAATCCACCAGACAGCGGGATGAAAGAAAAGCAGCGCGCGCAAGATTCTTTGCGCCAGGTTCGTCCAGTCGTCGCGGCGCTGCAGGTGCGCCAGTTCGTGGATCAGAATCGAATTCAGCTCCGCGGGCGAAAACTCCGCAAGCGTCCAGCAGGGAAGAACCACGGCGGGACGGAAAAATCCAATCGCCGTGGGAACCCGCAGATGCTCCGAAACGCACAACCGGGCGGGCCGGGTCGAGCGAAACTCATTCAGTGTTTTCTGCAGCACCGGATCCAGGCTTTCCTCATCTACTGGCCTGCAAGCGGCGCGAAGCCTTCTGAGCTGCCACAATCCCACCGCAACCCGGAGCAGGCAGAGGCTGGCAATCGTTGCCCAGGTAAAGAAGATGATCGTGGCCCACGATCCGGGAGCATTAAACGGTGCGCCTTGCTCCATGCCATTCGAAGGCACGATCCAGGGCAGCGCAGCCACGGCAACCAAGGCCGAAAACCATACGGAGAATCGCGTGCTGGAGGTCTGACGCCCGATAACCCGCAACACAATCCAGGCCAGGAAGGCGACTGCAATCCCCTGGACCAGGCCGTTGAGCAGACGCTCAGCGGAAAGCCGCGCGATCATATCAAAAGGAGCCCCGTGCAGCGCAATCATCATTGTCTGCCGCCTTCTGCGCGCCCGGACTCCAGCAACTGCTTCATCCGCTGCAGCTCTTTGGCGTCAAGCCCTTGATCCTCAAGTAGGTTCAACACAAGAAGTTCGTGGGAATCCTTAAAGAAACGGTTGACTAAGTGGCGAATCTCGGAGCGGCTTGCATCCTCGCGCTCGATCATCGGCCGATAAACGTGGGCGCGGCCATCTTTCACGTGCTTGACGTAGCCTTTCTTCTCCAGGATGCGGATCGTGGTCAGCACCGAGTTGTAGGCGAGGGGCTGTTTTTTGGGCAGCGATTCGAGCACGTGCTGGACCGTAGCTGGGCCGATTTGCCAGAGCACGTCCATCAGCCTGAGTTCGGCTTCGGTCAAAGTTGGCGATTTCGCCGGGGGCAAGAACCATCCTCCAATACCTAATTAGACGCGAGAAGATCGCAAACGTCAACTAATTATTTAGTTGCACGCGATTGATGATCCGCGCGGAATGGGGACGATTTTCGACATCGGGTGCCCCATCCTAAGTCGCGTTCTCTGCGATTTAGGGTGGGGATTTTGGCAATATGGCACAACATCGAGCGCCACACGAAAGCTAGGTCTGCTTCTGCATGGTGAACGAGGCTTTCGTCCCGCGCTCTTTGTCCTCGCTGACGGCATTGATGGATTTACCGTCGCTCGAGACGGTCATGCGGAACACGCTCACAATTTTTCCGTCACGCCGGTCGGTTTCCTCAATCGTATCTTTGCCGATCTTTTTCAGCGTGACCATGGTGTTCCCGGGGTCGCCCTTGAACGGATATTGTTTTCCGTCAAACTTGGCATCGTAGCTCTGCCCGGTGGCAGAGGACATTTTCAGCCCGTTGTCGGTGGCCTGCAGAGTGATCGTGAGGCCGTTCTTGGACATGTCGGAGACTTTCTGCGCCTTCCACGATCCGGAGACCGCGTGCGACCCAGTCGCGCCCTTGCTGACCCGGGTGAACGTCTCTTCTCCGGTGACCGGTTCGGGATTGCCGGCGGTTTGATCGCTGAACTTTTCCGTCAGGGTGTTGCCGTCAGACGAAACTGTATCGGTCTCCTTGTAAACGGTTTTGCCGTCTTTCTTGTTAATGATTTCGATGCTGGAAGCGTCCACGACTTTGATGCTGGCGGTATCGAAGTAGTGAGAGCCGGCGACTTTCTGGTCGGTACCGTCGGCTTTCACGTCAACTTTGGGAACGCAGGTCGGACAACGGTACATGCCTTTTTCCACGGCATAGACTTCGGCTTTGGTGGGAAGCTGAACTTGATCGAGGTTGGTGACCCAGGTTCCATCAAAAGGACTTTGCGCGAACAGCAATGCCGGCACAAGCAGCAGAGCCAGCATCAGCAGCTTTTTCATAAGCCTCTCCTTATTTGTGGAATTCTCGGCAGCCCGGTAAGAAGGTTCGGCCCGGGACGGCGTGTCGGGAGTTTCGCCGATCGCGAGAATTCTAGCACTCGGCGTGGTGCCGTTCAGGTCAGTCGTATTTCTCGTAGCGAATCGCCTTGCTGTCCCAGCCCAGCGATCTGAGTAGTTCGCGGTTGGCTTTGACCATTTTCTCCAGGCCGCAAACATACGCGTGCATGTCGGTTCGCCCTCGGACAACTGCCGGAACGTGATCCTGCACATAGCCTCGCAGGCCCGTCCAGATGGGACTTCCACAGCTGAGCGTCGGAAGGTAATGAAAGTTGGTGTGTTGCTCGGCCAGACGGAGAAATTCGTCGTGATAATAAATGCCTTTCTCGGTGCGATTGCCGAACACAAGCCACAGTTGATGTCCATTGTAGGGCGGGCGCCCTGGCCCGCCATCATCCGACTCCGGATTGCTCGAAAACAGCCACTGCAGCATGGAACGCAAGGGCGCGATGCCGGTGCCGGTCGCAATGAAAATCGTGTCCCGCATCGGAGGGTGCAGAATGAAGCCTCCGAACGGTCCCTGGCAGGAAATCTCCTGGCCCGCCGGCATATCGCAAAGATGATTTGACATGGATCCGTCTTGAATGCGGTTCAGGCAGAGGGCAAAGCGGTTGTCGCCGCGCGGCGGAGACGCGATGGAATAAGCTCGCGTGATTTCCTCACCATCGGGCATGTTCGTCTTGAAAGAGAGCCACTGTCCGGCGACGAAGCCGAAATAGGCGATGCCGCTCATTTCGAATTCAAGATGCTTAGTGTAGTCGGAGAGAGCCACCGAGCGGATCAGGCGGGCGGTGAAGGTCTGAAAGGGCGCCATCAATTACTCAGATGATGGCAAATCACGGAAAGAACCAGCGGGAAATCGGCCGGAATTTTCCCCGCTCCTTTCTCCAACGCTGAAGTTAGGTTTGCCGGTGCAGGGATCCTTCGACTCCGGCGCAAGTGCTCGAGGCGAACGTGCAGCTTCGCTCAAGATGACAGGCATCCGGGCTGAGGATGAACGCTGACCTGTACTAGCTTGAACCCGCCGGCACGGACGGCGCTGGCGAGGCATTTGCAAGTCTTATTTGTCGCGCAGGGACCGTATCCGATTTGGAGATTTTGAGCGCTATGGCGATAGTAAGCCGGCAGTTCCTATTTGCTGTCCGACATTGCTCGGCTAGACTACTAGCCAGAGGCTCGATTGCTGCACAATCATGTCTAAAAAATGGTTGGCAAAGCTGCTGTTGGTTCTAATATTGACGCTCAGCATCGCCTGCGGAGTCATCGGCTTTTCGGCCTTTGCAAATCGAAGGAAAGTCAAAGCTCTGCTCGCCGAAATTCAAGATCCGAGATGGACTTCCGCCACTTTCGAGGACGCTAGAAACTTCTCGGAGAAATACGGTGGCCATGCAGTAGGTCACGGTTTGAGCGCTCCGCTCACTCCGGAGGACTACCCCGCCAATTTTGGTTGCAATAAGAATAGCTGCCGTTTCAGCATCGCAGTATCGAACACACCACTGTTCCAGCTCCACCTCGCGCCACAGACCGTATTCGGCGCCGACCTGCAGGTGGAGGGGGATCGCGTGACAAGGATTGATTTCGGCCTGATGTCACTTAAGAAAGAAAAAGGTGAGGAGTTCGCGCTCGCAGTCGAAGTCATTGAGGAGTTTTGCTATCCCTGCTACGACGGCCAGCAACCCTACTCCGCCCACTTTGGCTGGGATTACAGGGCCGAACCTCCGGTAGCATTAGCGGTTCACCTCACGCCAGCATCCACTCGGGCGCAACGACACTCCGCATACGGCCTTAATCTCGCATGCCTTACCAAGCTCGGCGGGTGCACAGATGCAAGAGCCTTATCGCCGGAACTCTGGGACCGCACCGAAACGGAAAGGCCCAAATGAAATGAGACCGCGGGGTAAACTTCTAGTATCACGCGATAGCGCTCACGCCCCGCCCGAAGAGTTTGCCGAGGCAGGGATCTTTGGATTCCGCCGCAAGTTCGCGACGCGAACGTGCAGCTTCGCTCAAGATGACAGGTAGAGCTAACAGCTACTCCACCGTGACCGATTTCGCCAGATTTCTCGGCTGGTCCACGTCGCAGCCGCGGCGGACGGCAATGTGATAAGCGAGCAACTGCAGGGGCACGATTTCCAGAATCGGCGCAAGCTCTTCCGGTGCTGGCGGAACATAGAGCACGTGGTCGGCGGCTTCTTTGATCTCTTCGTCGCCTTCGGTCGCGACCGCGATTACGATGCCAGACCTGGCTTTCACTTCTTTCAGATTCGACATCGTCTTCTCATAGCGCAAATTCGAGAGCTCGTCGTTGGCGTCGCGGGTGGCGAGAATCACCACCGGCAGATTCTCGTCAATCAGCGCGTTCGGGCCATGCTTCATTTCGCCCGCAGGATAGCCTTCGGCGTGAATGTAGGAAATCTCTTTGAGCTTCAGTGCGCCTTCGAGCGCAATCGGGTAGTGAATGCCGCGTCCCAGGAATAGAAAATCCTGCGAGCGGACATATTCCTTGGCCAGGTCCTCGGTATCTTCCTCATGCGTCAGCAGGTGTTCAAGCTTGCCGGGCAAACGCGTGAGTTCATAGACCGCCTGCTGAGCCTGCTCGTCGCTGATCGCCCCGCGGGTTTCCGCCAGATACAGCGCGAACAGATAGAGCGCGGTGAGTTGGGCGGTAAACGCCTTGGTGGAAGCGACGCCAATCTCCGGGCCGGCGTGAGTGTAAATTGTGCCCGCCGCTTCGCGCGTGATCATCGAACCCACCACGTTGCAGATCGCGAGCGTCTTAGATCCCTTAGCTTTGGCTTCGCGCTGGGCGGCGATGGTGTCGGCGGTTTCGCCGGACTGGGAGATCAGCATGGTGAGCGTATTCGGCTCGATAATCGGATCGCGATAACGCCATTCGCTGGCGTAATCCACCTCGACCGGAATCCGCGCCAGCCGCTCGATCATGAACTTGCCCGCGAGCGCGGCATGCCAACTGGTGCCGCAGGCGGCGATGTTGATCTTTTGCGTGGCTTTGAACGCGGCTTCGGTGACTTCCATCTCATCCAGGAAGATATGGCCGCTTTCCTGGGAGATGCGGCCGAGGGTGGTATCGCGCACCGAGCGCGGCTGCTCGTAGATTTCCTTGAGCATGAAATGCTTGAAGCCGCCTTTTTCCGCCATGATGGGATCCCAAGTCACGTGCTGCACCTGGCGAACCACGGGCTGCCCTTTGAAGTCCGTAAGTTGCACGCCTTCGGGCGTGATGACGGCGAGGTCGCCATCGGCTAAGAAGAAGAGATCGCGGGTGTGATAGAGAATGGCGGGAACATCGGAGGCGACAAAATATTCGTCTTTGCCCAGGCCAATTACGGCGGGCGGGCCATTGCGCGCGGCAACGATTTTGTTGGGCGAATCCACGGCGATGACTGACAGCGCAAACACGCCGGTCAACTGGCTGACCGTTCTGCGGACCGCCTCTTCGAGCGCTGGCCGCTGGCCGTTGCCGGTCTTCAGGTAATACTTCTCCACCAGGTGCGCGATCACTTCCGTATCGGTTTCGGTGGTGAAGCGATGGCCCTCTTCGATCAATTTCTTTTTCAGCGCAACGTAGTTTTCGATGATGCCGTTGTGCACGACGACAATGCGTCCGGTGCAATCGCGGTGAGGATGGGCATTCTCTTCGGTGGGGCGGCCATGCGTGGCCCAGCGGGTGTGGCCGATGCCGTAGGTGCCGGTGAGCGGCTTCAGTCGAATCACTTCTTCCAGGTTGCGCAACTTGCCTTCGGCGCGGCGCACCTGCAAACCTTCTCCGTTGCCGCAAACCGCGATGCCGGCCGAGTCATAGCCGCGATATTCCAGCCGTCGCAGGCCATCAATGATGACCGGCACAACCTGCTTCTTGCCTACATACCCAACGATGCCACACATGAGCTACTCCTTGCCGGCGCCCCAGTTCAATCTTCCAGCGTGAAGCGGAATTCTTCGATCACAGGATTGGTCAGCACTTCGCGCGCGATGCGGCCGACTTCGGCCTCGGCTTCGGCGCGGTTCAGGCCGCCATCCAACGTGATCTCGAAATACTTGCCTTGCCGGACCTCTTCCAAACCTTTGTAGCCCATTTTTTTCAATGCGCCGTGAATGGTTTTTCCCTGAGGGTCCAGCACGCTCTTTTTGAGAGAAACGTAAACGTAAGCTTTCATGGGGGATGCGAACATTATACGTCACAGCGGAAGGCAGGATGCGCACCGCAGACTTAGCCCAGTTGCGCGAGCTTGGCATCGAGATCAACCAGAGCGCTTTCCAGCATCTGGCGGTGGCGTGGGTTATGCGTGGACTTGAGTTGATCGAGCACGCGCTGCCGGGACAGCATCAGTCCCTGGCGTTCTCTCTGTTTCGCGGACTGCTCGGGTGTTAGCGGCGTTTCTGGTTTGGAGGTAACGACAGCTTCTTCCTGCTGTTGCTCGACGGACTTACTCTCCCATCCTCGGGCCACAAAGCGATTATAACCCGCGACTTTCCCACTACCTGATCCGGCTATTGCACTCGATGCGATTCGGTCTATACTGCCTACTAGGGCAGTATAGTGGTGGGTTGGGTGAATTTGCTGCAAGGTTCGAGGAGGGGGACGGACCTTCGGACTTGCGCAAATGATTTGGGGCTGCAGTTTCGAAGATCAAGAGTATCGCTGTCGCTGCTATCCTGCTGTGGCCATGGCGGATGCCGGCGCGCTTCCTCTCCGCCCGCCGCGACAGATTTCCGGGTTCTCCAAAAGACTAAACCAGATCGTTCCATTCCAAACCGCAGGCCTTCTGCCGCACACCCTCGTTCTTGCAGAGCGTGTTCGCCAGCTAACCGGATTTGTTTTGCTCAATTCTTCCCGCAGAAAACTACGAGAGGCGCGGCCGTACCAGCAACTCATCGGCAGGAGGTTGCATGTCAATGGCAGCATCCACCTCTGAGCAGTCTAAACCGCCGCAATTGTTCACCCGTCAGCTGCTATATGGGATAGCCGCGCTGTTGGCCCTGGCGATGGTTCCATTCCTCATCTGGCCAACTCTTGCGGGTCGCATTCTGGCTTCAAATTATTTGCCCCATCTGTATTGCTACCTGGGCACGCCAGGGTTGGTGTGGACTCATGTGATTGCTGACTCCCTGATTGCTTTGGCCTACCTTACGATTTCGGCAACGCTGGTTTATCTGGTCCACAAGGGGCGCCGCGACATACCCTTTCCATGGATGTTCTTGGCGTTCGGGTTGTTCATCGTGGCCTGTGGTGGCACCCATTTCATGGAGGCCCTTACCGTCTGGATTCCGGTTTACGTGCTTTCAGGAAGCGTCAAAGTATTCACCGCCTTGGTATCGGTAATCACGGCCGTGCTGCTTCCCTTTACCGTTCCACAAATGCTCGCTCTGATTGAAACCGCCAGGGCTTCGGAAGTAGCGGAAGGAAAATTTCGAGGGCTGCTGGAAACAGCCCCGGATGCAATGGTCATCGTTGACCAAACGGGGAGGATCGTACTAGTCAACTCGCAGGCGGAGAGACTGTTCGGCTGCGGCCGGCAAGAGTTGCTGAGCCAACCGGTGGAGTCACTGATCCCTGCACGCTTTCACAACCAGCACGCAGCTCATCGAGAAAAATTCTTCGGCGATCCCCGCGTGCGGCCCATGGGAGCCGGCCTGGAGCTTTATGCTCGGCGCAAAAATGGCGATGAATTCCCCGTGGAGATCAGTCTCAGTCCTCTGCAAACGATGGATGGCGTGCTGGTGACAGCTGCGATTCGTGACATCACCGAGCGCAAGCGTGCGGCAGAGACGCGGTTGAAGCTTGCCGCCATTGTGGAATCCTCCGACGACGCCATCATCTCGAAGGATTTGCATGGTGTGATCACCAGTTGGAATGCCGGCGCTCAGCGCATATTCGGATACACAGAAGAGGAGGCGCTGGGGCAGCCGATCACCATGATCATCCCTCCTGAGTCGGCACAGGAGGAAACCGAGATTCTGCGGCGGTTGCTCTCGGGTGACCAGGTTCTGCACTACGAAACTATCCGGGTCACAAAGCAAGCCAAGAGAGTCGATGTCTCGCTGACCATTTCGCCCATGAGAGATCTGGAAGGCAGGGTCGTGGGGGCCTCCAAGATCGCGCGCGATATTACGGAGCGGAAGCGGACGGAAGAAGCGCTTCACGAGCGCGAAGAAAAACTCCAGCAGATGGCCGACAACATTCATGAAATATTCTGGATGGTGGACGCCGCTACGAAAAACGTGATCTATGTAAGCCGCGCCTTTGAGGAAATTACCGGCCACAGCGTGAACGGCCTCATGGTTGCGCCGCTTTCCTATCGGGACATCATTCATCCCGCCGACCGGCTGCGCCTGGTGACGCGCCTGGATGATGCGGCCAGGACCGGAGTCTTCGACGAAGAGTTCCGCATCGTGCGCCGGGAAGGAGCCGTCCGTTGGGTGGCGGCGCAGGGTTTTCCTGTGCGCAATGCGGAGGGCAGGATCTATCGTTTGGCCGGGGTGGTGCAGGATATCACCGAGCGCAAGCGGATGGAAGATGTCTTGCGCGAAAGCGAAGACCGCTATCGCGATCTGGTCGAGCATAGCCAGGATCTGCTTTGCATCCACGATCTGCAGGGCAATCTGCTGTCCTGTAACCCGGCCCCGGCACGCATTCTGGGATATCAGGTTTCGGAGTTGCTGAAAATTCCCATGCGCAACTTCCTGGCCCCGGAATACCGCGGCGAATTCGATCAATACCTGGCCCGGATCAAGGCCAACGGCGCCGACTCCGGCCTGATGATGGTAGTCACACGGGGTGGCGAGCGCCGTATCTGGGAATACAACAACACGCTTCGTACCGAAGGAGTTGCATCGCCGGTAGTCCGCGGCATGGCGCACGACGTCACGGAACGCCGGCGGGCGGAGCGGGCGCTGCAGGAATCACAAGCCGATCTGGCCCGCATATCCCGCATCGCCGCTTTAGGCCAGTTAGCCGCATCCATTGCGCATGAGGTCAGTCAGCCGTTGGCTACCGCCTCCACTGCGGCCAGCGCGGCATTGCGTTGGCTGGACAAGCAGCCCCCAGAACTGGCGGAAGCTCGCGAGGCGGTGTCCCGCTCCATTCGCGGCGCCAATCACGCCACCGCGGTGATCGAGAAAATTCGCTCTCTGCTGCAGAAAAGACCGGTCACAATCACTCCCGTTGACGCGAACGAGGTTATTCAGGAGGTGCTCCGGTTGACTGGGGGTGAGCTCCACAAAGCGGGAGTGGCGGTTCATACGGAACTTTCCGCGGGATGCGCTGCCGCGCTGTCCGATCGCACTGAGTTGCACCAGGTCATGCTGAACCTGGTTCTGAATGCGATTGACGCCATGAGCGCGGCCAACGACCGGCCCAGAAGCATGTTGATCCGCTCGTTTCGGCGGGCCCACGACATACTGGTTCAGGTCCAGGACTCCGGTGCGGGGATCAGGCCGGAGCATTTTGAAAGGATCTTCGAACCGTTCTTCACTACCAAGCCGCAGGGGATCGGAATGGGATTGGCGATCGCGCGCTCCATCCTGACCGCCCACGGCGGCCGCTTGTGGGTAACCAGCGAACCGTCGGCAGGCTCCATTTTTCAATTCACTTTGCCGGCGGCCGAGGAAGATTCATGATGGATTTGCAGCCCATTGTGTTTGTCGTAGATGACGATGCTTCCTTGCGCGGAGCTTTGCGCAGCCTGATCCGCTCCGTGGGCCTGCAGGTCGAGCTGTTTGGTTCAGCCGGTGAATTCCTGCAGCGCAAACTGCCGGAGGTCTCCAGCTGCCTGGTGCTCGACGTTCGCTTGCCGGGGCGAAGCGGTTTGGATTTTCAGCGTGAACTGGCGCAGGCGAACATTCCGATTCCCATCATCTTCATCACCGGGCATGGGGACATCCCCATGTCGGTGCGCGCCATGAAGGCAGGGGCGATCGAGTTCCTGACCAAGCCCTTCCGCGATCAGGACCTGCTGGATGCGATTCACCTGGCTTTGGACCGCGATCGCGGCCGTCGCCAGCACGATTTCGAGATTCTATCTTTGCGGGAACGGTTCAGAACACTGACGCCGCGCGAACGGCAGGTTCTGCCCTTGGTCGTCTCCGGCCGGCTGAATAAGCAAGTCGCCGCGGAGACCGGCATGAGTGAAGCGGCGGCCAAAGTACACCGCAGCCAGCTTATGCGGAAAATGGGAGCGGCTTCGCTGCCCGAGCTAGTCCGCATGGCGGAAAGGATCGGCATACCAATCTCGTCGCTGCCTTCCACTATCGCCAAGTCAGCTTCACGAAAGTAAAGCGCGCTTAACTAAGGTTATGGAATCCCCGCCGTTCACGATGTTATTTTCCCTCACGTGGCGCGCAGGCTAGGGTGAAAAGTCTCCCCCTTGATCGTGTTAGCTGACGCATCACGCCGGTCGCTCGAGCTGATGGCGAGGTGATGCTGGCGGGTGTGGCGTGTTTTGCCCGGTCGCTTTCATCGCTGGCCTGCGCGGCCAGGATCGTATTGCTTGATTTCCTCTTGTCTGCCCTCGGTTCCACATGTATGAAGCCTCGGGGATGACTCTGGGCCGCATGCAGTGTCTGAGATTTGGATTGCACAGTGCTTTGGCAGAATTTCGTGCTCCTCATGGCGGGGATAAACATTCCAGTCCCACACTTGCACTAAAACTTGGTACCTGTAAAAGAAAATGCTTGCTTGCAGTTCAATCGTCCCGCTATATTTTTTTCAATCTGGCTGTTGTATAGGGTTTTGTAGGGAAGGTTTGCTCGAGGGGGACAGACCAAGATGGACTTGGGCAAATGGTTCCTGATCGCCACTTCGCGTTGGTAGAAGATGATCCTCGCCGTTACGAGGCCTTGCTGCAGATTGCCGACTTGATGGTACGGCCTGGTGGCCTGGCTGACTTGTTCCGCGAGTTGGTGGGATTACTGCGCAAGGTTGCCGCCTTCGATTTCGCCGGATTTTCCCTTTACGATTCTGCCCGCGACAAGATGCGCATATTTCTGTGGGATGGATCACAGTTAGATCCCGCGCCGCTTGAGTTATCCGTTGATGAGTCGCTGCTGGGATGGGCGTGGCGAGACCAGCAGCCGGTGGTAGTTCAGGATTATCTTTCAGAAAAGAAATCTCCTCCGCTGTCGGACCTGTTGACCCGGCGTGGCGTGCGCTCCAGTTGCGCCTTGCCCCTGACCACGGCTCGGCGCCGCTTGGGAGGGCTGGGGCTGGGCAGCACCAATCCGGGCGCTTATGGGGAGCATGATGTCCGATTGCTTCGCGGAGTCTCCGAATTAGTGGCGCTCGCGGTGGAAAGCGCGCTTACCCGCGCCGCCCTGGAAGGGGAGAAGCGTCGGCAGAAAATGCTGCTCGATCTGAACGCGACGCTGATTTCCAGCCGTGATCCGCGCCGCCTGTTTCCCGCCATCGCGGAGTTGATTCGCAGTGTCATTCGCCAGGACTACGCCAGTCTGGCCGTGTACGACGAAGCCAGACACTGTTTGCGCCTTCAGGTCATGGATTATCCGCCCACCCAGGAGCACATTGTCCCGGTCTGCGACATTCCCCTCGAAGGCAGCGCCTGCGGACAAGCCTTCAGCGAAGGCGAGGCCAAGATTTTCACTCCTGCGCAGCTTGGGGAAATTAATGCGGGAGGTATTTACCGGCTCTTCCAGAGGGGGTTTAAATCCGCCTGCTGCATTCCGCTGATCACCCAAAAAGGTCCGATTGGAACTCTGAATCTGTGCAACCGGAAAGCCGATGCTTTCGTTCCCGAGGACTTGAGTTTCCTGCGCCAACTCGCCGACCAGATCGCCACCGCGCTGGACAATGCCTTTGCCTATCAGGAGGTGCAGGGGCTCACCCAGAAGCTGAAGAAGGAAAGGCTCTACTTGCAGGAAGAAATCCGCTCGGTGATGGATTTCGAGGAAATCATCGGCGACAGTCCGGCGCTGAAACGGGTGCTCAATCAGGTTTCCACGGTGGCGCCGCTCGATGCCACGGTGCTGATTCTGGGAGAAACGGGTACCGGCAAAGAACTCATCGCACGCGGCATTCACCGCATGAGCGCGCGGAAGGGCGCCAGCTTCATCAAGCTGAACTGCGCCGCCATCCCTACCGGGCTGCTGGAAAGCGAGTTGTTCGGCCATGAAAAGGGAGCGTTCACCGGCGCCATCACGCAGAAGGTCGGCCGCCTGGAGTTGGCCGACCAGGGGACTCTGTTCCTGGATGAAGTCGGCGAGATTCCGCTGGAATTGCAGCCCAAACTTTTGCGCGTCCTGCAGGATCAGGAGTTCGAGCGGCTGGGCGGCGTGCGCACCATCCGGGTGAACCTGCGGCTGATTGCGGCCACCAATCGCGATTTGGCGAAAAGCGTAGCGGCGCGCGAATTTCGTGATGATCTTTATTATCGCCTGCGGGTGTTTCCTGTGGAGATGCCGCCGCTGCGCGAGCGCAGCCGTGACATTCCCCTGCTGGTGAGTTACTTCGTCCAACGGTTTGCGCGCCGCATGAACAAGCACATTGAAACCATCCCCACCGAGACCATGAACGCGCTTTCTCAATGGAGTTGGCCCGGCAACGTGCGCGAACTGGAGAATTTCATCGAGCGCGCCGTGATTCTCTCCGTGGGAACGGCCCTGAATGCCCCGCTGGCGGAATTGAAGGTGCAGGTTGGCGCCGCACTGCAGAGCACGACTCTAGAGAGTCTGCAGCGGGAACATATTCTTCGCGTGTTGCGCGAAACCGGCGGCGTGATTGCCGGCTTGCACGGAGCCGCCGCGCGCCTGGGCATGAAACGCACTACGCTTCAATCGCGCATGCAGAAGATGGGCATCACGCGGGAAGAGTATCAGAATTGAGCAGGCCCGCCACGCGAGATCGGTGACGAAGTATCGGCATTCCGCCGGAGCATCGTCAGTATTTTCCACCGAAAGCACCTGCGAAGCAACCTTCAAGTGGGCAGTCTTGCCTATTTCCTATCGGTTGGCGTCCCCTGGTGGTTTGGAACTTGGACTGCCTATAGCCTCGATGGCATCCCACCTTTGTAGGGTATCCGGGATGTATACGGTACAACGTTCGGTAAGGCACGGTTCGCGAATCCTGGTTTGCTATTGAGGTGAGTCGTTGCTGGAGCAAGCCGAACATTGTCGTCGAGAGGTTGGTCTCCTCACTGGGAGCGGGAACGCCCCGTTGTTGGGCGTTGCACGGGGGCAGGGGCACTGGTCGCCCCTGCCCATTGTAGGCGAGAGCAAGATCGGCCCATCGCCCCGCGGAGAAGCCGGGAGGAAAGCCCTGCACGGCGCCTCGGTGGATCCCTTGTACCTGCTGGCTTGCTCGGTGCTGTGGCATCGCGAGCGAGAAGCGGCCGCGGGTTGGGAGTTGGTGCAATGCCTGCATTCCTGGGACACGGGTACGCGCGCTGTGGCCGCGACCCTGCTGGCGAAAACCGAGGATGCGCGCCTGCTGGTCAAGGATCTGCGCCGCGCCCGCAGTCGGCTTCGCCAGTCGCGCCTCGCCAGGTCCCATGAGCAAAGTTCGGGCAAGGTCAACGACATGAATGCACCTTACGCTTTGGAAATTAGTGAAAGTTGCGCCAATTGCAAACTGCGCCGCGAACACTGGTTTTGCGCTCTCTCTCCCGATGCTTTGCGGTCACTCGGCAACGCCAGCCACCTGAGCACTTTTCCCGGAAGCACGCTTCTGTTCGTGGAAGGGCAGTTGCCGCGTGGGGCCTACGTATTGTGCTCCGGCAAAGCCAAGCTGTCCACCACGTCGAAGGAAGGCAAAGTTCTGATTTTGAAAATTGCCGAGGCCGGCGAAGTTCTGGGGCTGAGTGCGGTAATCTCCGGCGAGGCCTTTGAAGTTTCCGCCGAGACTATCGGACCCTGCCAGGTCAACTTCGTTGACCGCGAAGCCCTGCTGGGGCTGATGGAAAACAGCGGCGAGCTGGGCATGCACGCGTCGCAGGCCCTCAGCCGCGAGTTCCAATCCGCCTATCGCGACATCCACGATCTGGTGCTGACGCGCTCCTCGGCCGGCAAACTGGCCCGGCTGCTGCTTTCCTGGACGCCCAGCCGCGAGGCGCAGCCTGCCTCGGAAATCCGCGTGCGCGCCAGTTTGACGCACGAGGAGATGGCCCAGATGATCGGCTCTTCCCGCGAGACCGTGACCCGCTTGCTGGGCGATCTCAAGAAGAAAGAATTCATCCGGCTGGAGGGTTCTACCCTCGTCATCCGGAACCGGACGGCGCTGGAAGCGCTGGCTGCATAGGAGCAGTGCAGCCCTGGCCGACGGCCGGTTCCTCCTCCCCGGCCGTCCCCCCTTTTGGCATTTTGTCTGGGACGGACACTCTTGTCCGCCGTGGATCAGGAACGCCTACTCTTTCAAAAATTGAAACCCAGCTGCGCCGTCACGGCGCGCGGCGAAACGTAATGCGTGCCGCTGAAGGTGGAGAGAAAGTTATACAACGCGTAATTGTTCGCCAGATTGATGACTGTTAATTGCGCGCTCCACTTGTACTTTTCCCCATGAAACAGATTGTCGTCCCCGATCGCCAAGTCGAACAGATGGCGGGATTGCACCCGGGGCGGATTGTGATCGTCGTCTTCGGTGCCTGGCGCAGGGATTTGTACCAGGGTCGAACCGTATTGCGACGCCGGACAAATGTTGGGGCCTAGACTTGAGCTGATGGGAGTGGTTGGCGTCGCGTGGATGGCGCCGCAGAACAGCCCTGCCTGAAACTGCTGGTCAGGCGTAATGATCGAGGCATCCACCACGGTATCGCTGCCCAGCGGTCCGTTGGCGCAGTTGCCGCCGGCGCAGGGAACCGGTCCCGCAACCAGGCCGCTGTCATAACGCCAGTTGAATCCCAGCCACGGGCTGTTTTTCCACGGCTGATATTGCAGGTGGGTGGTTTGATTGAATTTTTCGTCGTGGTCAATGCGGAAAACCCCGCTGGGCGCTGAAGGAGTAGCTCCTGCTCCGCCGACCTGGGGTGTGAAGAAACGCGCGGCCACGCTGGAGAAGACGACCAAAGCGGAAAATCCATGCAGGTCCGGCACGCTTACGCGTCCGGCAAAGCCCGGAATCTTCGAGCGGTCCCACTCAATCGGAAAGGTGATCGGCGTGGCGCCTAGCACGCTGAAGTCATAGGCATTGTGCGTGTATTTCCAGATGTACTCGCCGGAAAACACGAGATACTTTCCCACCGCCTGCTGCAAACCGGCGTGGAATTCGTTGCGCCATCCTGGGCTGAAGGGCGTGATGCCCGCCGAAGTGCAGAGAAGAAGAGGATTGAGCACCGGGTTTCCGCAGCCTTGGTTGGAAAGCACCAGGTTCTCATTGAACGGCGTCTCCAACACACGCGCATAGGAAACACGCAAAACCGTGCTGGTTCGTTTGATGTTGTAAGCCACACCCAGGCGCGGTTCGGCTTCCTGGTGAGTGGTGAGGCCGTTATAAAAGTCGCCGCGGATTCCAAGGTTAAGCGCCCAATTTCCCTTGGTGATGGCATCCTGGAGGTAGAGCGCGAGTTCTTTTACATCAGTGTGGCCATGAAAGCCGTATAACGATCCTCCCCGGGTAAGATCATACGGCGCCAGAGTGGTGCATGGTGCGGCAATGGGGTTGCCGTTTGCATCCACGCAGGGGTTGCCGTTGGCGTCGGTGAGAGAGCCGAGAAATGTTGGGTCAACAATGCCAATGTTGTCGTTCTCGTCGAGAAACGTCTGCTCGTAAGTGGCTCCCGCTTTCAGATTATGGATGCCTTTCACGTAGGAAATGCTCGAGCGAACTCCGGCATTGGTGAGTGTGCGATCCTGGCCCACGGTTTGTGACTGCAAGTCGGGCGCAAAATCGGCAAATGGATTGGCGCTGGGATAATAGTTGTACTGATCCCGCCGCACGAAGCCACCAAGAGTGAACACCAGGGTGGGGCTGATGAGCCGGGTCCAGGACGGCGCAATATTGAAGGTCTTAATTTGCGAGCGCTGATCCGCGGAACCGACGGGCAAGCCGTTGGGTCCAAGGCCGCCATTGTTGACCGCGAGGCCGTTCCAGGCGGTTGCGTTTTGGGCATCGAAAGAATTTGGCGTTTGAAACCAGGAACGCGTGAAACCGAGGTTCAGGTGAATGGAATCTCCAGTGGAGATTTGATAATCCACTCGGTCGAAGACGTTTTCCTCGTTGCCTTTGTCGTGCATCACGGTGAATTCCGGAGGATCGAGAAATCGCCCGGTATTCAAGCCGCTGGCCGAAATAAAATTTCCCCAATTCTTGCCACCGTAACCAAGATTGAATGTCAGGTTCGACGAGCCGAAGGTTCCGTATGACGTGGTGATGCTGCCTTTCGGCGTGGTCTCGCCCTGGCCGGAGCGGGTGGTCACGTTAATGACGACGCTGGTTTTGTCACCGAACTCCGCCGGCGGCGCTCCGGCGATGACCTCCATAGACTCGACCGACTCGAGCGGAATCTGATTGGAGAAGACCTTGCTTTGCTGGTCGGTAATCGGCTGGCCATCCACGGAAAAGGAATTCTCCGCATGATCACCAAGCCCGTGGAACAGGCCGTTCGAATCAGCGGCAATGCCGGGAGTGGCGAGCGTCACCAGCGAACTGACCGACGACGATGAACTTTCCAGGGGAACCTTGTCGAACAGATCGCGATCCACATCGGTGTGGAACGTGGGGACATTTTCCAGCAGATCGCCGCCGGAGGCTTCGACGTTGACCGTCTCGGACGAGCCAGCCACCTGCAGGCTGATCTTCAGGTTCACCGGCACGGTTGATCTGACATCAACGTCCTGCGAGTAAGGGGCAAAGCCGGCGCCGCTAACCGCCAGATGATAGGGATTGAACGGAACATTGGAGAAGCTGAATCTTCCGGCACTGTCGGTAACAGCAGAGCGGTCAAAGGCGCTGACGGGATTGTGAATTTCGATGCGCGCGCCAGGAATGATTGCGCCGGACGGGTCGGTAACGGTGCCGGTGATGGTGGAACTGCCTGACTGGGCGAGCGCCCCAGAGCCCAGACCCAATAAGAATACGAACATAAGAAATGCGGACGGCGACTTCTGGCGAAAAGCCAGCATGAATCCTCCTATGAAAAATTAGGTTTGAAATTTTGGAAAGAAACTTCGGAGGATCTAGGCGGCCGGAGGTGGGCGAATACGCAGAGAGCAAGCAAAACCCGTTGATTTGCCGGCAGCGGGCGCGGCTATGACATAAGGCGCTTGAAAGAAGACCAGCGCCGGCTGGAATACGGCGGATGCAACCACACCGGAGTGCGCCACGGAACAAATTGAGCACTCATGGCTGGGAATCTTGGAATTTTCAGAGTGTACGTGGACAGCTTGAACTACGCCGGTGAAGGCAACCAGCAAAACGCACAACACAGACAGGAGTGCGAGGTTTGTGCTCCTGCGCGTTGTGCATCCGGTCGCACTCACAGACTGTCCCTCACCTTTACCCTGATAGTAACAGAGATAGACATGCGATGCGCAGAGCGGCAGCCGTGTTGCCAACAGCGGGGGCGCAGCTCATGAACACATGGCGTCATCTCTGCGGCCAAGGGCCCTTACAGTCCAAACAGTTCCCGCAAACGCTTGGTCTGGGCGCGGCTCACGGGGATTTCCGTCTGCTTCTTGTCATCAAGGCGCAACTGATACGAACTCTTGAACCACGGCACGACTTCCTTGATGTGGTTGATGTTCACCAGAAACGACCGGTGGGCGCGCCAGAAAAGATTCGGATCGAGGCTGTCGAGCAGTTCTTCGAGTGTGCGGCAGTTCGATTGTCCTTCCATGCCGTTCGGCCCGCCGGTGACCACGGAGATGATGCCATCTTCGATGGAAGCGAAGCAGATCTCCTTCTGATTGACCAGAAAAAGACGGCCGGCTGCCTTGAGCAGGATTTTCGCGGCTTGCGGCTTCTGGGATTCGAGCATCCGCACCAGGGTCTCAATCCGGTCAGAAGCCGGTGCGCTGCGCTCGCCCTTGGCCCGCGCTTTCTGGACCGATTGCGCCACACGCTTCTTGTCAAAAGGTTTGAGCAGGTAATCCACCGCGTTCACTTCAAACGCCTTCACGGCGTACTGATCGAAGGCGGTGGCGAAGACGATCTTAGGCAGCGGCACTTTGCGGTCGAGCAGTTTCTTGATGACGCCGAAGCCGTCAAGACCCGGCATCTGCACGTCAAGAAATACCAGGTCCGGATTGTGTTCGCGAATGAGGTTTACGCCCTCGACGCCGTTCTTGCCCTGTGCCACAACTTCGATGTCACCGAGGTCTTTCAGCAGGAAGGCGAGTTCATCGCGCGCCAGTTGCTCATCATCCACGATCACAGCGGAAAGCGACATGATCCTCCTTGGGCGATTGCAGCGCTCGCGCCTTTACGGATGCCGCGGAGGCGCACCGGGTCCACCGGGCGGCATTCCTGGCATGCCCATCGGCATCTGCATTTTCTGATAGTCGGGAGGAATTTCAAAAAGGCTCGCCGACAAAGAGCCTACCTTAATATTCTGCATCTCACCGCCGCCATTCTTACCTTGCCATTTGATGGGGAAGGCGAGCTTGCTATCGAGCCAAACTGTGTACACTTCGCCCGACTGCGATGTGCCCTGGTACTTGACCGTGTTGCGGCCGTTCACGGTTTCATTGCCGACTTTGTGGCAATCAGCGTAGGGCCGGGCCGACATCTTGAGCCAGTCGCTGCAGGCGTTGTCCACATCCGCCGCGCGGAAATATGCCCAGGTACGTTGCGCGCCCGGTCCCTGATTGGAATGCATTTCCATGTACATCTTGTGTTCCGGCATCAGGACGTCGCTGGTCTGGGTAGCGAAGTTCACGATGAAGACGCCTTCGCGGCCATTTTGCCCCTGACTTTCCACGCGCATTCTGTCTTTGGTGACGTAAACCGTCGCCCGATTCGAGTCTTTTCCCTGGTCGTGACTGACAATATCGGCTGAGAAATCCGATTGCGCCATGAGCGGACTGGAAATCGCGAAAACCAGAGCCGCCACCATTGTGATAAGGATCGTGCGATGCAAAGCTTGCCTCCTGATAGCCGAAGTGAGCGCGCGTGGCGCTTTTTGTCGCTGGACTGAACCACACAGGATAGCAGAATGAGCAGGAAACACGCACGCATTGTGCTTCGGGCACACGCCGATTATGCCGCCGGATTCTCGATTGCCAGCGCCATGCCCATGCCGCCGCTGACGCAAAGTGTCGCTACGCCGCGCTTGGCTTTGCGCTTGCGCATCTCATGAATCAACGTGACCGTAATGCGCGTTCCGGTACAGCCGATGGGGTGTCCGAGCGCGATCGCGCCGCCGTTTACGTTCAACCGGGCGCGATCGAAGTGCAACTCGCGGTCGCAGGCCAGAACCTGCGCGGCAAAGGCTTCGTTTAATTCGACCAGGTCGAAATCGCGCAGCCGAAGTTGATGTTTCTGCTCCATCTTGCGCAGAGCAGGAACCGGGCCGATGCCCATGACGCGCGGATCCACGCCGACCGACGTTACCGCCAGGATGCGGGCGAGAGGCTGAAGATTGTTTTTTCGGGCAAACTCTTCGCTGGCCAAAACCACGGCTGCGGCGCCATCCGTAATGCCGGAGGAATTTCCTGCGGTAATGGTTCCCGTCCGGGAAAAAACCGGAGGCAGCTTCGCCATTTTCTCCAGGGTCGCGCCGAGAAAAGGATGCTCATCGGTCGTGAAACTCTGCGGACCCTTTTTGCTTTCCAGCGTAACCGGCGCCAGTTCATCGCTGAACCGGCCGGCATTAAGAGCGGCGGCGGCCCGCGTCTGCGAGCAGAGCGCAAATTCATCCTGTTCTTCGCGCGTAATTTTGTATTGTTCGGCCAGAATTTCGGCGGTTTCGCCCATCACCATCTTCGCCAGCGGACAGAAAAAGCCATCGCGATACATGCCGTCCACCAATTCCTGATTGCCCAGCCGATAACCCCAGCGCGCGCCGTCGAGATAATAAGGCAGGCGCGACATGGATTCGGTGCCGCCGGCCAGAACGCAATCAAAGTCTCCGGTGGCGATTTCCTGAAATCCCAGCGCGATGGACTTCATGCCGGACGCGCAGGCTTTGTTCGCCGTATAGGCCGGAACTTCCTGTGGAACGCCGCTGCGGATGGAAATCTGGCGGGCGGGATTGGGCCCGCCGCCGGCCTGGCGAGCATTGCCGAAAATGGTTTCCTGAATTTGATCGGGGCGAATTTGCGCGCGCGCGATGGCGGCTTTGGCCGCGATCACGCCCATATCGGCAGCGGACATTGACGCCAGCGAGCCGCCGAATTTGCCGATAGGAGTGCGGACTGCGGAGAGAATGTAAACGTCGTGCATCACTTCCAGTGTAGCAGGCCGGTTCCTGGGGGAACGCCGGTGATGGTGACGAAGCTGGTATTCGCCGGCCCGCACTTCTGCCGAAAAATACGTTGCATTTACAGGGCTTACATAGGCTCCGCGCGTCCTGAAAAACTGCTCAAAATGAGATACGATGCCGGGAAGGAATTGAAAATGCGCGATTTGCGAGTGGTCTGGCCCTATTGCTATAGCTTAAAGCTAACTTACAACAAGAATGCGATATGGCGGCTCGCCGAAAGAGAATGACCTCCGGGCCCAGCGCAGGGCGAGTCGGGGCGCCTTGGTGCCGTAGAATGCGCGAAAGGGGTATTCCTGAGAGCGATCTCATCGGGGAACCCGGCCTCCCGGTTTTTCAGCGGCGTTCTTCAGTAAACTACAGAGAACAGGATGAACTACATCTACGGCATCAACTCCGTTATCGAGGCGCTCAAGGCACGCGGGCGAACCTTCGCATGGGTTGGCGTGGCCAAGGAGCGTCATGATCTACGACTGCAGCGTCTCATTGAGGAATGCCGTAAGCAGGGCATTGCGGTGCGGTTCGTCGGCCGGGCGGAGTTGGATCGCATGGCCGGCAACAACGCGCATCAGGGAGTCGTCGCTGTCACCTCGGCAAAACAGTACAACGATCTCGACGACGTGGTTGCTGCTAAACGCGGCGAGCACTCTCTGATCGTGGTGCTGGATGGCGTGGAAGACCCGCACAATCTGGGTGCGATTCTTCGCACTGCGGACGCTGCCGGCGCTGACGGCGTTGTGATTCCCGAGCGCCGCGCCGCCAGCGTAACCGCGATCGTCGCCAAGGTCTCCGCCGGCGCGAGCGAGCACTTGCCCATCGCCAAGGTCACAAACATTGCGCGTACTCTGGAGGATCTGAAGGCGAAGAATCTGTGGACCGTCGGCCTGGATGAGCGCGGCTCGCAATCGTATGACGCGCTCGACTACAGGATGGATTGCGCCGTGGTGCTGGGCGCGGAAGGCAAAGGCTTGCACGATCTGGTGGCAAGGAAGTGCGATTTTCTGGTTTCCATCCCGATGCTGGGGAAAGTCCCCTCGCTGAATGTTTCGGTTGCGGCGGGTATTGTGTTGTATGAAGTCGTGCGGCAGCGGAGAAAAAAATCGGCATGAAGGTTCTCCATGTGGTGGGTGCGCTCTGCGGGTTGCTCGGTTCGGCGTCGGCGCTGGATCGAGGCGCATTCACATTTACCAATTACGAATTGAATGCGCGTTTGGAACCGGAGCAGGCACGGCTGGCCGTGCGCGGGCGGATCACCCTGCGCAACGATTCCGCCATCGCCCAAAAAGATCTCGCCCTGCAAATCTCGTCGAGTTTAAATTGGAGTTCGATCCAGCGCAATGGCGGGTTCCTGCAGTTCACCACGCATCAATACACCTCGGACATAGATCATACGGGCGCTCTCTCCGAGGCGATCGTGACGCTGCCGCAAGCGGTCGCGCCCAAAGCCGAGATCGAATTGCAAGTCGGCTACGAAGGGATCATTACGCTCGATGCCACGCGCCTGACGCGCATTGGCGTGCCCGACGAGAAAGCCTGGCACAGCGATTGGGATCAGATCGGAAAATCGTTTACCGCCGTGCGCGGAATCGGATACGTGGTGTGGTATCCGGTGGCGACCGAAGCCGCGAGCCTGTCGGATGGGAACAGCGTTTTCGCAACCGTCGGGAACTGGAAGCGGCGCGAGGCCGGATCGAATCTGCGCCTGGGGCTTTGTGTCGTCAGCAATACGGCGCAGTCGGTGCTGATGAACGATTCAACGCCGGCCGCAGACGAACCCGCGAAGCCCGCGGCGGGAACAAGCTGCAGCCAGCATTTCTTCCGTCCGCTGGGGCAAACGGCGCCGGCATTTGTTGCTGGAAGTTATATGGAACTGGGAAACTCGGCCGTCCGCGTTCTCTGCCTGCCGGAGCACAAAGCCGCGGCAGAGAGTTATGCGTTGGCATCGCAGTTGGACGTTCCCCTCGTCACCGGATGGTTTGGCCCGCCGCGAAGAAAAACGGAAGTGGCGGAGCTGGCGGACGCGGATGCCTCTCCTTTCGAGAGTGGCGGCCTGGTTCTGACGCCGCTGGCCGGCAACGATTCGCGGGCTTATCAGTTGACGGCGGTCCATCAGCTCACGCATGCGGCATTTTTCTCTCCGCGACCATGGATTTACGAGGGCCTGGCGCACTTCGCGCAGGCGTTGGAGCGCGAGCAGCAGAGCGGACGCCAGGCGGCGCTCGATTTTATGGGGACACGGCGCAACGCGATCGCGGAAGTGGAGAAATCGATCGCCGCGCAGCCAGGGCAGAATGCGGCGGCCGACGAATCGCTCATTAACACCACGACCGAGGAGTTTTATCGCAGCAAAGCGATGTACGTCTGGTGGATGCTGCGGGAAATGATTGGCGACGCGGCGTTGCAGAAGGCTCTTGGCGCTTACCATGCGGATCAGGACAGGGAAGCGGCTTACATGCAGCATCTGATCGAAGCGCAGACCAAGCGCGACCTGGAGTGGTTTTTCGATGACTGGGTGTATCGCGATCACGGCCTGCCGGATCTCCGCGTGGAATCGGCTTATCCGCGTGAAACCGTGGACGGCCATTATGTCGTTACGGTCACGGTCGAAAATCTTGGAGCCGCGGGCGCCGAAGTGCCATTGACGTTGCACTTCGCCGGCGGTGAGGAGACCAAGCGGCTGGAAGTGCGCGCGAAGGCGAAAGCGGTCACGCGGTTCGAGGCGAACGTGGCGCCGCAGGAAATTACCGTGAATGACGGCTCGGTGCCGGAGAGCGACATCGGCAATAATCGGTTCAAGATTGAGATGGCAAAATGAGAAATCGTCGTTGGTCGTTCGTCCTTCGTCGTTCGCATTGTGGTGCCAAGCGAGCGGTAAGGCTGAGCCTGCGATCTACAATCTAGAATCTTTGATCTGAAATATTTCTGGAGGGTTCTTGGCCTACATTCAATTTCTGGGCGCGGCGGGGACGGTGACCGGCTCCAAACACCTTATCAACACCGCGTCCAACGGCAACAGCGGCTTTCAGGCGCTGATTGACTGCGGCATGTTTCAGGGGCCGAAGGAATGGCGCGAACGCAACTGGAAAGAGCTGCCCATTCCCGCGCGCGACATTGACGCCGTTATCCTCACCCACGCTCACCTCGATCACTGCGGATGGATTCCCCGCCTGGTGAAAGATGGCTTCCGAGGGCCGATTTATGCCACGCCCGCGACTATTGACTTGTGCGGCGTGCTGCTGCCCGATTCCGGGCATCTGCAGGAAGAAGACGCGGCGTTCTATAACAAAACCAGAAAATCGAAGCACAGCCCGGCCCTCCCGCTTTACACCATGGAAGAGGCTCAGGCGTGCCTGCAGTATTTCAAGCCGGTGCCGTTTGAGCAGACGATGCAACCCAGCGCGGGAATTTCCTTTCGCTTCGTGCGGGCAGCGCACATTCTGGGATCGTCCATGGTGGAGCTTACGGTGCAAAGCGCCGCGGCGTCCCGCAAGCTGCTATTCACCGGCGATATCGGGCGTGTTCGCGACCGCAATGTGGCGCCGGGCAAAGTCGTTTACTACGGCCCCACGCAGGGCGAGACCGCGGATATCATGGTGATGGAATCCACGTATGGCAATCGCCAACATCCGACCGAGGATCCGCGGCCGGAGTTGGGGCAGTTGATCCGCGCTACGGTCGAGCGCGGCGGCAGCGTGGTTGTGCCTGCGTTCGCCGTGGAACGAACACAGAAATTTCTTTTCATGTTGAAGCAAACCATGGAATTGGGCGCGGCACCGCGTATTCCTGTCTTCTGCGACAGCCCCATGGCCATCAAAGCCGTGGAAATCTTCCTGAAGCACACGGAAGAATACAGCGATGAGACCCGCGAACTGATAGCGCGCTACGGCTCGCCGCTGGCATGGCCGGGCTTTACTTTTGCTTCGACGCCCGAGCAATCGAAGCAGATCAACGACTCGAAATTTCCCTGCGTCATTGTTTCGTCGAGTGGCATGGTGACTGGAGGAAGAATTCAGCACCACCTGGCCCAGCGCTTGCCCGATCCGCGCAATACCGTGATCTTCATCGGATTTCAGGCGCCGGGCACGCGCGGCTTCACCATCAAGAGCGGCGCGCGCGAGGTGAAGATCTTCGGCGAGATCGTTCCCATCCGGGCGCAGGTGGCGGCGCTCGAACAGTTCAGCGATCATGCAGACACCCCCGAATTGCTGCAGTGGCTGCGCACGTTTCCCAGGCAGCCCGCGAGCACGTACCTGGTGCACGGCGAGACGGCAGCTTCGTCGCAACTGCGCGACACCATGAAGAAGGAACTGGGATGGAGCGTCGAGGTGGCGGAGTGGATGGAGAAAGTGCAAGTCGTTGAGTAATTGGAGTTGTCATCCGGAGCGGAGCGAGGGATCTGCAGTTTGCGCCGCACGCACGCAGATTCCTCGTCGCTTCGCTCCTCGGAAATGACAAACGCCAGGTGATAACGGATTGGTGGAGGATAGTTGCTATGACCGAAGCCGAACTCAAGAAGAATCTGGATGCGGCGGAGAAGAGTCCCAAAGAAATTGCGCTCGCGGTCTCGGGGTTGCCCGACACGATGCTGCGCTACAAGCCCTCGCCCGGCAAGTGGTGCATCCTGGAGATTCTGGCGCATCTGGCGGACGCGGAAGTGGTCCTTTCCTATCGCCTGCGGCAGATGCTGGCGGATAAAGACCCGGTGATCGCGCCGATCGATCAGGACGAATGGGCGGCGCACCTCGGCTATATGGAATCCTCCGTGCCGGAATTGGTGGCGCTGTACGGGTTGAATCGTCATGCGACGCTACAGTTGCTGCGGCGCGTCAAGCTGCAGGATTTGGAGAAGTCGGCTTACCACCCTGAATTGAAAAAGCCGATGACGGTGGCCAACATTGTGGAGCAAATCGCGGCGCACGGGCCGAATCATCTGGCGCAGATCGAAAGGTTGAAGAAAGAAGCGAAGAACGCGCAGTCGTCCTGAGGCCGCGCGGAGCTGCTCGCCCGGCAAGCGAGTTACAACGTGAGAATCTGTGGATTGCCGTTTCGCAGCGAATCCCGTATGGGGAGATCGGAGCGAAGGCTGGTGCGAACGGCATCGGTATCAGCCTGAGAGCGCGTAAGTGCAGGTCCTTCGTCGGAAGCGTTCGCGGGCGAACGCTTCGCTTCCTCAGGATGACAGGGGGGCTAAGTCGCGTTGGTGAAGCGAACCAGCGCGGCTAACTTGGCGACGGCCGCTCCTGAATCAATCGCCTTCGCCGCGAGCGGCAACGCGCCTTTCAGATGATCGGCGCTGCCAGCGGCGACCAATGCCGCCGCCGCGTTGAGCACAACGACATCACGCCGCGGCGACTTTTCTCCGGCAAGGACAGCGCGAATGATGGCGGCGTTTTCGGCGGCGTCTCCACCGCAGATAGCCTCGAGCGGGGCGCGGTTCATGCCGAATTCTTCCGGCGTCACTTCGTAAGTGCGGACCGCTCCATCACGTACCTCGGCGATTCGCGTTGGCCCACTGATGGTGATTTCATCCAACCCGTCCAATCCGTGGACAACCAAAGCCCGTCGCAATCCCAACATGCTGAGGCTTTCGGCCAGCTTTTCGACCAGCGCGGCGGAATACACGCCGACGACTTGCGCGGATGCGTGGGCGGGATTCGTAAGCGGACCCAAGAGGTTGAACACGGTGCGCAGGCGAAGATCGCGCCGTGCAGGCTGCACGAACTTCATGGCGGAGTGCATGGCCGGGGCGAACAAGAACGCGATGCCGACTTCCTGAAGGCAGGCAGCGAGACGCACAGGCGGCAACTCGATCCGGACTCCAAGCGCTTCCATCACATCGGCGGAGCCGCATTTCGAGGTCACGCTGCGGTTGCCGTGCTTGGCGACGCGCACGCCTGCGCCGGCAACGACGAACGCCGTAGCAGTCGAAATATTGAATGTGCCGCTGGTGTCGCCGCCGGTGCCGCAGGTATCCACGAGAGCATCGCGTTCGGTGCCGCTGACGTCGAGGGTGGAGTTCTGATGAAGATCCAGGGGCGCCGCGGCGGCGCGGATCGCTTCGGCGAAGCCGACGATCTCCTCAACCGTTTCGCCCTTCATGTGTAAGGCGACCAGCAGCGCAGCGATCTGCGCGTCGGTGCATTTGCCGGCGAGCACTTCCGACATGACGTCGCGCGCCTCGTCGCGAGAGAGCGACTGGCGGTGGACGGCGATGCGATGCAGAGCGTCAAGGATCATGGGGGCAATTCGGTCGTTGGCCGTTGGCCGTCCGTCATTAGGATTATGCCACGACCGGCGCTGATCATTTCCCGGACTTGGAGGAGGAGACGGTGTCACGATTCCGATACAACGTCTTTCGTTTGCCCAGAACGAGAGCCTTCTATAGAATCAACTGTTTGCTGCACCCTGTCTGGCACCACCAGAGTCCCATCGGCTTCACCGTCAGCAACGAGTGACTGCGAACGACGAACGGCCACAGGCGAAAGACGAGTAAGACTTCTTATGAAAATTCATGAGTATCAGGCGAAAGCCATCTTAAAGAAGTACGGTGTCGCGGTGCCGCGCGGCGAGATGGCGGAGACGCGCGAAGAAGCAGAAGCCGTCGCGAAGCGGCTGTTCGACGTGGGCGTAAGCGGAGTCGTAGTGAAAGCGCAGATTCATGCCGGAGGCCGCGGCAAAGGCGGCGGCGTGAAAATCGCGAAGTCGGTGGCGGAAGCGGCGGAACTGGCGGGCAAAATTCTGGGCATGACGCTGGTCACGCATCAGACCGGGCCTGAGGGCCGCGTGGTGCGGCGCCTGCTGATCGAAGAAACTCTGCCCATCGAAAAAGAACTCTATCTGGGCATCGTGATTGACCGTGTCGAAGCCAAACCGGTGTTCATGGCGTCGGCGGCCGGCGGGATGGAGATTGAGCAGGTGGCGGCGGAAAATCCCGACGCCATTCTTAAAGCGCATATTGATCCCGGCATGGGCCTGGAGGCGTTTCAGGCGCGCAAGTTGGCGTTCCAGCTTGGGCTCAAGCCGCAGCAGATCAACGAAGCGGTGCGCTTTATGACTGGCTTGTATCGGGCATTTCAAGAAACGGATTCATCGCTCATGGAGATCAATCCCTTTGTCAGTTGCAGCGATGGCCGCCTGTTCGCGCTCGACGCGAAAATTAACTTCGACGACAACGCGCTGTTCCGCCATCAGGATATTCGCGAGCTGCGCGACACCACGGAAGAAGATCCGCTCGAGGTCGAGGCCTCGAAATACAACCTGAACTACATCAAGCTGGATGGCAACGTCGGCTGCATGGTGAACGGCGCCGGCCTGGCCATGGCGACCATGGACATCATTAAGTATGCAGGCGGGATGCCGGCGAATTTTCTGGATGTCGGCGGCGGGGCGAATGCCGAGCAGGTGACGCACGCCTTCGAGATTCTGCTCAGCGACAAGAATGTTAAGGCGGTGCTGATCAACATTTTTGGCGGCATTTTGCGAGTGGACACCCTTGCCACGGGCGTGGTGGAAGCGGCGAATAAGACCCACATCCAGCTGCCGATCGTGTTACGGCTGGAAGGGACGAACGTCGAGGCGGGGCGCGAGATTCTGCGCCAGTCAGGATTGAATTTTACGGTCGCGGAAACGATGAAAGACGCGGCGGAAAAAGTGGTGGCGGCGGCGGGATAAATATCGACAACAAACCCACCCTCTCGCGAGGAACGCGAGAAGGGTGGGGCACCCAGGTCATTTGCGAGAAGGCAATCATGAGCATCCTTGTTGATAAGGCGACACGCGTGATCGTGCAGGGGCTGACCGGGCGCGAGGGCACGTTCCACGCCAAGGCCTGCGCCGAGTACGGAACGAAAATCGTGGGCGGCGTGACTCCGGGCAAGGGAGGCACCACGCACGAAGGTTGGCCGATTTTCAACACGGTGCAGGAGGCTGTGGATAAAACCGGCGCCGACGCGTCGGTAATTTTTGTGCCGCCGCCGTTTGCCGCTGACGCCATCATGGAAGCCGCCGATGCCGAGATCGAGTTGATCGTCTGTATCACAGAAGGCGTGCCAACGCTCGATATGGTGCGGGCGTGGGAATTTCTGCAGAATCGGCGGGCGCGGCTGATCGGGCCGAATTGTCCGGGCATCATCTCGCCGGGCAAGTGCAAGATCGGCATCATGCCGGGACGGATTCATCGCGAGGGACCGGTAGGGATTGTTTCGCGCTCGGGCACGCTGACCTACGAAGCGGTGTATCAGTTGACGACACGAGGCATCGGGCAGTCCACGGCGATTGGGATTGGCGGCGATCCCATCATCGGCACGAATTTTCTGGATGCGCTGGAACTTTTCAACCGCGATCCGCAAACCGAGGCGGTGGTGATGATCGGCGAAATCGGCGGCAACGCCGAGGAAGCGGCGGCGGAATATGTGAAAACCAGGATGAAAAAGCCGGTGGTGGGCTTCATCGCGGGGCAGACGGCGCCTCCGGGGCGGCGAATGGGGCACGCGGGGGCGATCATTTCCGGTGGGAAGGGAACTGCCGCGGAGAAGATCAAGGCGATGGAAGCCGCAGGAATTCGCGTGGCCAAATCGCCGGCGGAGATTGGCGAAACCGTCGTGGCTGCGATGGGCGTGGCCGCGAAGGCATGATTTTAAAGACGAACGAGAAGGTGTGTTTCCGAGGGACCATTAACTAATCTATGAAGACTCTGCAACGGACTTTTACCATCATTAAGCCGGACGCAGTACGCAAGAATGCGATCGGCGACATCATCGAGCAATTCGAGAAAAACGGCTTCCGCATTCTGGCCATGAAGATGCTGGAAATTTCCAAGCATCAGGCGGAGCAGTTTTATGCGGTGCACGCCAGCCGGCCGTTTTTTCAGTCGCTCACGGAGTTCATGTCGAGCGGGCCGATAGTGGTGCTGGCGCTGGAAAAAGAGAATGCCATTGCCGACCTGCGCAAGCTGATGGGCGCGACCAATCCGGCCAATGCTGAGGAAGGCACGATCCGCAAGAAGTGGGCGACCAACATCGAGCACAACGCGATTCACGGCTCCGACGCTGACGATACGGCGCGGTTTGAGCTGAGTTATTTTTTTGCGGGATACGAACTGGCCAAATAGTTGGTAACTAGCAGCTCGGAGCTGGTCATGCCCTTAGTGCAAATCACAATGTTGACGGGCCGCAGCGTGGAGCAGAAGCGCAAGCTGGCCGCGCGCCTCACTGAAGTTATGGTCGAAGAAGCAGGCGCCCACCGCGAGGCGGTAGTGGTGACTTTCCACGAAGTCTCGAAGGAAAGCTATGCCGCGGGCGGCGTGCTCATGGCGGATAGGAAGTAACGGGCGCCACGGTTCCCTCTTTTTCCCGAAGAATCAGGTATTTACATGTTAGTCTATTATATTAGTAGACATTAGCGACGGAATGCGCTAGCATGTTTCCAGCATGACCTGAGAGAAGGCCCAAGACTTCAGCCCACCACTGACTTGGGCCTTTTAAAGGACTCTCCTGAGAGAAGACAGCCTGCCGCCGCGCCCCGGTTGCAGGCTTTTTCGCTGCCTGCGGCTTAGAATACGGGCGTCAGCTTGCGCCTGAGCTTATGCCGGCAAAAGTGCCAGTCATCAACCTGGAGCAGGGCTTTCCCACCCGCGATCAAGCCTGTGAAAGGCTCGAAACCGCGCTGGTTCGCGCTCGCAAGAATGGCGTGCGCGTGGTGAAGATCATCCACGGATACGGTTCGACGGGAGCCGGCGGCGTGCTGCGATATGCAGTGCGAAATTTTCTGCGGCAACGCAAGGATCGCGGCGAGATTACTCTGTTTGTCAACGGGGAAAGCTGGTCGAGTTTCGATGCCCGCAGCAAGGATCTGCTGGCGAAGTGTCCGGAGTTAGTTCTCGACAGCGACCTGGGGCGGGCGAACAAAGGAATCACGCTGGTTCTGTTGTGATTCCCCGCCTGTATGATCAAAGCGTGACCGAGCAAGATACCGGCGACGTTGCGGCCTTTGTGTTGGCGGGCGGCAAGAGTTCGCGCATGGGCAAAGACAAAGCTTTCCTCAAGCTGGGAAAAGAGACTTTGCTCGAGCGCGCGCTGAGGCTGGCTCACGAGATTACGCCTGATGTTCGCATTGTGGGAGAACGGGCGAAGTTCGCGGCGTTCGCTGCCGTGCTCGAAGATGTTTATCGCGACCGCGGACCTCTGGGCGGAATTCATGCCGCACTGCAGGGTTCTAGTGCCGCATTCAATCTGATGGTGGCCGTGGATGTGCCGTTTGTCGAAGCTCGATTCCTGCATTATTTAGTCGGGGAGGCGCGAGCCTCGGACGCAATGGCAACGGTGGCGCAAGTGTGTGGTGGCTTCCAGCCGCTTTGTGCGGTTTACCGGCGGGAATTCGCGCAAGCAGCCGATCATGCGCTACGTGCGGGGAAAAACAAGATTGATGCGTTGTTCGCGATGGTGCAGACCAGAGTCGTCACCGAAACCGACCTGACTGGGCTGGGATTCTCGCCAGAAATGTTCGGCAATCTGAACACGCCGGAGGACTGGGAGCGAGCGAAGAAACGTGTACTCGCCTGAGCCGCCTGGGCGCAGGAATCGGTTATGATCGTCACAACCGCAACGCGCGGCGGCAAACCCCTGCATGGGTGACAGCGAAAAACTCGAGCCGTATATTGACTTCCAGAATGTCTCGAAGGCATTCGGAGACCATCTGGTGCTGGACGACGTCAGCTTCAACGTGCTGCCCGGGGAAACGGTCTGCATCCTGGGGCGCAGCGGGGTGGGGAAATCGGTCAGCCTGCAAAACATCATGGGCTTTCTCAAGCCCGACTCGGGCCGGGTGACTGTAGCGCGTGAGGACATCACAAACTATACCGATGCGCAAATGGAGGGCATTCGCAAGAAGGTGACGATGGTTTTTCAGAATGGGGCGCTGTTTGATTCGCTGACCGTGCTGGAAAACGTGGCCTTTCCGCTGCGCGAGCGCCGCGACCTCAGCGAGGAGCAGATTTTTCAGATTGTGGACGGCTTGCTGGAAATGGTGGGCGTGAAGGAGATGCGGGATCTGCTGCCATCGGATTTATCCACTGGAATGAAGCGTTCCGTAGCCATTGCTCGGGCGCTGGCGGCGCAGCCGGAGTGTGTTCTATACGACGAACCCACGACCATGGTCGATCCTTTGATGGCGCAGTTGTTGGGCGACCTGATCCAGCGGCTGAAGGCCCAGTTGCACCTGACCAGCGTCGTGGTGACCCATGACATGCGCCTGGCCAAGAAGCTCGCCGACCGGGTGGTTTTCCTGCATGAAGCGAAGGTGATTTTTTTCGGCACTTACGAAGAGATGGAGAAGAGTGAGGAACCGATCGTGCACGAGTTTCTGGAATTGGACGAGTTGAGTTTAGGGGTGTAAAAAGCAGTGATTAGCGGACAGTAATGGCGATTAGAATCCTTCCCGCACCAGCCTTTCCACCGTGATCGAGCTGCCCGTCTGCCCGCCTTCCATCATCTTCTCCACATATTTTGCGATCATGTCAACTTCTAGATTGACCGGGTCGCCAGGCTTGAGCGATTTCAGGTTCGTCATCTTGACGGTGTGCGGAATGATGGCGACCGTCACCTGCGTGCCCTCGATCTTCGCAACCGTGAGGCTGATGCCTTCGATCGCCAGCGAGCCTTTGTGAATGACGTAGCGCTCAAGTTCCGCGGGAATTTCGATGCGCAACCAGTAGTTGTCGGCATCCCGAATCCGATCGAGCGCGAGGAATTGCCCGGTGCCATCCACGTGCCCTTGTACGATATGCCCGCCAAAGCGCCCGTCGGCGCGCATGGGAAGCTCGAGATTCACCAGCGCGTCGGGCTTGATGCGGGAAAACGAAGTGCGGTTCCAGGTTTCCTCGGCCAGGTCGAAACCAACGGATTTGGATGTGATTTCAACCGCGGTCAGGCAGCAGCCGCTGACGGCAATGCTATCGCCCTGGCGAAGTTCCTTAACCAGATTCGTGGTTGAGACCGTCAAGCGGCGGTCGCCCGCTTGAGTCTTGATGCTGACGACCTGGCCGACTTCTTCGATGATGCCGGTAAACATAGGAGTCTCCTTCGTTCACTACGGAGGCACAGAGTCACAGAGAAGAAAGCGATCCATGCGGGAAACAAAGCGGAATCCCTCGTTATCACTGGGTCTCTATGGTGAAAATCCCTCAATCCCCGTACGGATCGTTCAAGTATCCCTCAACCGCGAAGTCTTCGCCGAAACGGTGCAGGCGAATGCCGTGGATCGAGGAGGCATCGCTGATCCGCGCAAACCCCGCCCCGGCAGCCAAGGGCACGGAACTGGTGCCCGCCAGAATCCTCGGCGCGTAGTACAAAAATACCTTGTCTACGATGCCCGAGGCGAGCGCAGCCCAATTGACGATAGCGCCGCCTTCAATCATCAGGCTGGTAATCTCGCGTTCACCGAGGTGCCGAGCGACTGCGGCAAGATCGGGATGCCCCTCCGCTGTGGGTTTGGCAATTTGCTCCACCTGCACCCCGCACTTCTGCAGTTGCTTTTTTTTCTTCTCCTCGGCAAAGGAACAAAGCACAAGAACGTCGTTTTGCGCAGTTGTGACTAGACGGGAATCCAGCGGGAGGCGAAGCCGCGAGTCAAGAATCACACGCAACAGCGGGCGTCGGCGCGGGCGGCCGCTGCGGTCGGTGAGCAGAGGATCGTCAGCGATGACCGTCCCGACGCCGACCAGAATAGCGTCGTTCCGATGCCGCAGTTGGTGAACGTGGGCTCGCGACGCTTCGCTGGTGATCCATGTCGTGCTGCTCAGGCGCGTGGCCGATGGCGGTTGCGCGATCTTGCCGTCCAGCGTCATGGCCGCTTTGAGCGTGACCAGCGGCGTATGGTGCCGTATGTACTTCGCAAAAGACTCGTTCAATTCGCGGGCATCGGCTTCCAGAGTTCCCACCGAGACTTCGATCCCCGCTTCGCGAAGCCTGGCAAATCCTTTGCCGCTGACCTGCGGATTTGGATCTTTCATGCAGGCAGCGACGCGGGCGATGCCGGCGCCAATGACGGCATCGGCACATGGGCCGGTGCGGCCTTGATGCGAGCAGGGCTCGAAATTGATGAAGAGTGTGGCGCCGCGAGATTTCTCTCCGGCCTGCTCAAGCGCGAGAATCTCGGCGTGTTTCAAACCGGCGTATGTGTGGAAACCTTCGCCGACGACATTCCCTGCAGAATCAATGACGACCGCGCCTACGCAAGGATTCGGCGAGGTCAGGCCCACGCCTTGTCGCGCCAGTTCGAGGGCTCGGCGCAGAAATTGATCGTCGGTTGAAGTGGTCACGTGAAAGACATTATTTCACCACCGAGTCACGGAGGCACAGAGAAAGCGAATGGCGGCAGCTCAGACTCCGACGATTGCCGGAGACTTGCAAGAGACTCCGCTGCGCCGTGGGGAGGATGTGACCGAGTGTTTCCATGGGTAGAATATCTTGGAGATACCCACGCTTTTCGCGGGCGGGGGCGCCCGCGCCACACTTGGCCAGACCTTCCCTAGCGACTGCGCGGCGGGAAAGAGCGATAAGAGTCTTCTTCCGGTTCGGCGACCGCAGCGCCGCTGCGGCCTGAGGGACCATGGCGCACCGGAACCAGGCGGTCGGCATAAGGATCCGTTGGAGGCTCGGCCTTGCGGCGGAGGCGCTGCAGCAGATGTCTCAGCGTTTCTAAAAAAGTCCGACGGGTCTTCGGGGTTTCCATGTTTCTTCTCTGTGTCTCTGTGACTCGGTGGTGATGAGCCTTACGCGAACAGTGAATCCACAAAATCGGTGGGATTGAAGGGCAGAAGATCGCCCGCCTTTTCTCCCACTCCGACATAGCGGACCGGCAAGCCGAGTTCGCGGCAAATGGCTACGACTACGCCGCCCTTGGCGGTGCCGTCGAGCTTAGTAAGAACAATTCCAGTTACGCCGGCAGACTGGGTAAACTGCTTCGCTTGCTGCAGGCCGTTCTGGCCGGTGGTCGCATCCATGACCAGCAGGGTTTCGTGCGGTGCGCCCTGAATGATGCGTTGTGCTGTGCGCCGCATCTTTTCCAGTTCTGCCATCAGGTTGGTTTTGGTGTGCAGGCGTCCGGCGGTGTCCACGATTACGTAATCTGTGTGTCGGGCCGAGGCAGATTGCAGGGCGTCGAACAATACAGCTGACGGATCGCCGCCGGGTTTGGTGCGAATCACTTCGGTGCCGGTGCGTTCTCCCCAGATTTCCAGTTGTTCGATGGCAGCGGCGCGGAAGGTGTCGGCGGCGCACAGAAGCACGGTTTTTCCCTGCGAGCGGAAAACTTGCGATAGTTTTCCGATGGTGGTGGTCTTGCCGGTTCCGTTGACGCCAACTACCAGGATCACTTCCGGCGTCCCGTCCACCCTTTGCACCGGCCGCGTGTCGGCGGCATTGAGAATGGCCAGCAATTCTTCTTTCAGCAGGCGCTTGAGTTCGTCGGTGTTCTTGATCTGCTTGCGGTCGGCTTTCTCCCGCAGTTTGTTCAGCACTTCGCGGGTAGTTGTGCTTCCCAGGTCGGCGCCGATGAGGGTTGCTTCCAGATCGTCGAGAGTGGCGCGATCAATTTCTTTGCCGAGAGAGACGACTTCTTCGATGCGCTCGCTGAGATTTTCGCGTGTGCGCGTTACCGCTTCCTTCATGCGATCGAGGAAGCTGGGTTTCTGTTTCTCGTCGAGGCTGCCGAAGAGAGTTTGAATCATGGGAAATCTCATTATAGCGGCAGGCGGAGCAGTTACCGTGTGGGCGAACGAAACAGACACAGGACACTGGGAAAGAACTGGCGAGATCAGAAACGTGTCGCCTGGACGGCGGCGACGGTTTCAACGGGGGCTTCTGGGATGGCGGCAGGTACAGCGGCAGTTGGCGCTGGATTCGCAGGAAGCGCTGCTGGCATCGTCGGCCGTTGAATGCGAATCTCGCCGCGCTCGTAAATGGCGGTCAGGGCGGCGACCGCCGTGGGATCGAGCCGCTTGCCGGAGAGATTATGAATGATGCGCAGAGCTTCTTTGGGATCATGCGCGTGTTGATAAGGGCGGTTGGTGGTGAGCGCATCGAAGGTGTCGCCGACGGCGATAATGCGGGGCAGCAGGGGAATTTCATCGCCTTTCAGGCCATGCGGATAGCCGCGCCCGTCAAGCGATTCATGATGCAGTTCGATGCCGGGGATCATGTCTTTGAGTTGCGCCACCGGGCTCAGGATGTTTGCGCCCTTGGTGGTGTGGGTCTTCATGATTTCAAATTCTTCAGGAGTGAGGGCGCCGGGTTTTTTGAGAATACGGTCTTCGATCCCGATTTTGCCGACGTCGTGCAACTGGGCGGAGATGCGGACGATCTCGAGAAAATCCTCGTCCAGGCCCATCTCCTTGGCGACCATCATCGAGTAGCGCGTCACGCGATCAGAGTGGCCGCGCGTGTACGGGTCTTTTTCGTCAACCGCGCCGGCCAGCATCTGAATCGAACCCATGAATAGTTCGCGGTTCTCATTGGCGGCGCGTTTCAGGTCGAGGACGAAGTGCTCCAGTTCCTCCGACATGACGTTGAAGGTATCGGCCAGTTCGCCAATCTCGGTGCGGCTTTTTACGTGCACGCGCTGCGAGAAATCGCCGCCAGCAATGGCGCGGCTGAAGTGAGTGAGCACTTCGAGGGGATTGGTAATCCGGCGGGCTGCGAATACGCCGATTCCGATGCTGAGCAGAATGGCGGCGAGCGCGAGCAGGCGCGCCGTGCGCTGCATTTCGTAAACCCCGCGATAGGCTTCCGCGCGCGGCTTTTGTACCACCACCGCCCACTCCAGATTCGTGACTGGGCTGTAGGTGCCGAGCATTTTGATGTTGGTCTTGCCCTGGCTGAGATTGAATTCGTGAGTGGCGGCGACCATCTGGGCCTTGGCGCCTTCGTCCACAAAGTTGCGGACAATTTCCAGGTTGGTCATGTCCTGCCCGGTGGCATAGTCGGGCGTGGCGCCGGCCACCAGGCGTCCCTGACTGTCAACCACGTAGGGCGTAAGGCCGCCGCGGTTGACTTCCTGCAAGCGACGGATCAGGAACTGCAGATCCACGACTGAACCGATCATGCCCAGAAAGTTGCCCGCGTACATCACCGGCGTGCTCACCAGGATCACGGTGCGGCTTGATTTTCCTGTACCCACGACCAGCGCCTGCCCGTTATAGGCGCGGCCTTCGCGAGCGGCGGCGTAGGCGCGCTCCAGTTCGCGTTGCAAAAATGCGTCCGGCGCAATGCGGCCTGCCGAGATGCCCTTGGCTTCGGAATTCAGCAGCGTGGTGTAGGCCAGATCGTCCGACGAGGAAACAAAGTTTTCCAGCAGGGCGCGCAGTTCGGGCGCTTCCACATGCTCGGCGGTAATATCGCCGCCGCTGGTGACTTGCAGCGCCGAGGCCAGATTCGCCTGCATCATGCGCAGCGATTGCTGGTGCTGCGAGATGTCATCCGCCAGCGAGCGGGTAACCGTATTCTGCAGAATCCGTTCGTTGGTGATCAGGCGTTCGCGGTTGATGGATTCCACCTGCGTGGAATAAAAATACATGGGCACGACGCTGATCAGCACAAGGACACTTAGAATGACATAGAGAATGGGCAGGTGCGATGGTGTGGGCAATTTCAGCGACAAAAGTGTTCCTGAAGTACCGTGTCGTGCCGTATCAATGCTGCAAAAATTCTACTGGGAATTGCGCGGCAAGAATCCTTACGAAAGTACTCCGGAACACGTGCCCTTCGGGGGTTAGAAGAGGTGAGCGCTAAGTGATTGCGCGACAGGCTTTAAGCCGGGGACGGTCCGCCAGGAGCGGGAAATGACACTTCGTAAGGATGCTTGGGGTTACCTGATTATCTGGGAGTATCGCGTTGGCGGCGGCATGGAAAGCCGCTTCGAGCAGATCTATGGATCGGACGGCGATTGGGCGCAATTCTTCCGGCGTGATCCGGCGTATCTGGGGACGGAGTTGATTCGTGACGCGAAGGCGGATCGGAGTTATGTGACCCTGGATTTGTGGGCGTCGCATGCGGCATATGAGGAATTTCGCCAGCGGCACGGCGCCGAATATGAAGCCATCGATCAGAAGTGCGGGGAAATGACGGAGCAGGAGCGAGAGGTGGGAAGATTTGTGCGGGTCGAAGGGTGAGCGCGCTACAGTCCGGTTTCACTTTTAGCGCTGCGGGTCATTAACTCCTGGATGGCATCCCGCGGCGACTTGCCGCGATGGAGAATGGCATCCATCTGCTCAGTGATGGGCATCTCGACGCCGCGGGCGCGGGCGAGTTCGACGGCGGCGTGAGTCGTAAAAACTCCCTCCGCGACCATGCCGTGCATACCGGCAGTGATCTCGGGCAACTGGCGGCCGCGGCCGAGTTCCACGCCAACACTGCGATTGCGCGAAAGCCCGCCGGTGCAGGTGAGAACAAGATCGCCCAGACCCGCGAGCCCAGCCATCGTCTCCTGGCGCCCGCCGCACGCGACCACCAGGCGGGTGATTTCCGCCAAGCCTCGCGTGATCAAGGCGGCGATCGAGTTGTGACCCAGGCCCAGTCCGTCGCAGACTCCGGCGGCGATCGCAATGATGTTCTTCAAGGCGCCGCCCAGTTCCACTCCGACTACGTCACTGTTGGTGTAAACGCGAAAGCGTTGGTTGCTGAACTCGCGCTGCACGGTCTCCGCAAGTTCACTGTCGGTTGACGCCATCGTGATGGCGGTGGGATCGCCGCGCGCAACTTCTTTCGCGAATGTGGGTCCGCTGAGCGCGCCAATGCGGCAGCGAAAGCCGCCGTCGGCGGTCAGCGTGGAGGAGACGACTTCCGTCATGCGCAGCAGAGTCACTTCTTCCAAACCCTTGGTGGCGCTGACGAAAAGCATCTGCGGCTTAAGAAAAGGACGCATCTGCTCAAACAGGCGCCGGCAGTGGGGCGAAGGCATGACGCTGACTACGATTTCGGCGCCGCGCAGCGCCTGCTCAAGACTGTTGGTGGCGGAGACGCTGGCGGGAATCTCCTGGCCCGCAAGAAAGAGTTCGTTGATGCGGCGCGCCGCCACCGACTCGCAGACTTCTTTTTCGTGAGCCCACAGGCGGATGTGGTGCGTGCCCTTGCGTCCGAGAGCGATGGAAATTCCGGTGCCCCACGCGCCCGCGCCGATGATCGCAATCTCGCTCATCTTGTCTCTTATCTGCCGCCCCACTGGTAACGGCGCTCGGTGTGCGCGAGCAGTCGCCGAATATTTTCATGATGCTTGATGATAATCAGCAGGGAAGCGGCAGTCATGAAGATGAGCCACAGCGGCGCCGCGCCGCGGGCTTCCAGAATCCACGCCAGCAGGGGGAACAAAGCCACTGCGATGATGGAGGCCAGGGAGACATAACGGAAAATCAGGAAGGCACACAGAAAGATCACCAGCAGGATTGCGATAGTTGTGGGAGCCAGCAGGATGAAAGATCCCAATGCTGTGGCCACTCCTTTTCCTCCGCGGAATTTCAGCCAGACGGGAAACATGTGACCGATGATGGCAAACAGCGCCGCTGCGCCCATGAGGTCAGGTTTTCCCGCAAACATGGTTCGTGCGATGAACACCGAGGCAAGACCCTTCAGCGCGTCGAGAATCAGCGTGACGATGCCCAATATTGGCGAAGTGCGCGATACGTTCGTCGCTCCGATGTTGCCGCTGCCGGTCTGGCGAATATCCTGGCCGTGCACGGCGCGTACCAGGATGTAGCCAAAGGGAACGGATCCTAGGAAGTAGCTCAACGCGGCCGTGATAAGGAATGCTGACATGTTCCACAGTGCCGATCCGGCGCGAAACCTCCGATAACCACGGAGCACACTCGGAGCGACTCACAATCCTATCGCAAGGCGACCTGCGCAATCTTCGTGTACCGCGACCCCGCCGGCGACACCTGGCTCTGGTACAGAAAAAACTCACGGGCCGACATGGTACCAAACTCCGGCGCGGGCAGGGCGGTTAACTTCTCCTGCAGGCGCTGAAAGTTCCGGCTTGCTTTGTCTCCGTTGCGCCAGCGCGGAGAGCCCGAGCGTCCACCGGCCCGGGCCAGGGTGAGATGCGGACTGAAAGCATGATCTTCCCGCGGGATTCCGACTGTGAACGTGGCATCATCCACGGCCTTAGCGAGAGCCGTCAACTGCGGGCCGGATTCGATCCCGACCCAAAACACGCGCGCGGCCTTGGCCGTCGGAAAGAAGCCGTAGCCGCGGAACGCGATTTCAAAGGGCGCAGCGGCGATCGAGGTCAGGACACGTCTTATCAGGTCAACCGTCTCGTCTTGCCTTTCTCCGATGAACTTCAAAGTGACGTGCAAGGATTCTGGACGAACCCAGCGGGCCTCCGGCGCAAGTTCACTCACGCCTGCCATGAAGCGAGTAATGCGATCGCGGATCGGGTCGTCAATATCGAGGCCGATAAAAACTCGCATAGGCGTCGTTCGTCGTTGGCCCTTCGTCGTTCGCCAGAATCGAAAATCTAACGACCAAAGACGAACGACCAACCACTGCTACATCAATTTTCTTCTCACCATATCGAGTGCCTGCTGGCTGGCAAACCAGCGGATTCGTTTGCGGTCGCCGGCAAACCTACGCTCCGCCACTTCCGTTCCAGAATCGCTGGCCAAGCCATGAAACACAAGCCCGACGGGCTTTTCCGCGGTTCCGCCTTGCGGGCCGGCGACGCCGGTGATTCCGGCCCCCAAACTCGCGCCACAACGCTGGCGAATCCCCTCAGCGAGCGCGCCGGCCACCTCGCGGCTGACTGCGCCATGCTTCGCGATCAACTCGGCGGGCACGCCGGCCATCGAGATCTTCAGCTCATTGGAATAGACGACGGCGCCGCCGAGAAAATATCGCGAGCTGCCGCTGACCGATGTAATGCGCTCAGCCAGCAACCCGCCGGTGCACGACTCGGCGACTGCCAGCGTAGCGCTGCGCATCTGCAAATAGTTGCCGACAATCTGCTCCATCGAATCGCCGTTGTCGGAGAAGACCAGATCGCCCAACTCGGTTTCTATCTCTGTGACCAGTTCGTCCACCCGCTGCTGGCCGGCATCAAGACTAGAAGCCCGGGTTTTCAGATGCAATTGAATCTCGCCCGCGCCTGCCAGGATCGTCGTCTGCACCTCGGCGAAGCGCCGGTAAATCGGCGCGACTCGGGCATCGCAGGCGGACTCGCCGATGCCGGCGATTTTCAGTTCGCGGGTCACGATGAACTGCTGTGGAAGCTTGGCCTGCAGGCGCGCGATGCACTGCGCTTCGAACAGCGCCTTCAACTCATGCGGCGGGCCGGGTAGCAGGATGACGATTTTTTCCTGACCTTCATACTTGCCGCTGATCCATTGTCCGGGCGCGCTGCCGTTAGCGTTGGGAAGCACGGTCGCGCCGGCAATCACGTCCGCCTGCTTGAGATTGTTCGGCGCCATCTTCCAGCCGTGGGCGGCAAAGCGACGCTCGAGGTCGGCGATGATGCCCGACTCGCGATGAAGCCCGAGGCCCAGAGCCTCGGCGACTGCTTCGCGGGTCAAATCATCCTCGGTTGGTCCGAGGCCGCCCATAAAGATGACAATCTCAGCGCGAGACAACGCCTCAGAGGCGGCTTCGGTGAGATGCTGTTGACAATCGCCGACGATGGTTTTGAAGATGACTTCCACCCCAAGCTGATTCAGCTTCTCCGTCAGGTAGAGCGAGTTCGTATCCTGGCGATAAGGGGTCAGGAGTTCAGAGCCGATGGCGATGATCTCGGCGTTCACCAGAGAAAGTGTAACTGATCAGGGCAGTGCAGGCTTAGACGGGAAGTTCCACCAGCGGCATTCCGTGTATGTTCCAGGCGAGATGATGCACCGCGTTATTGGTGGCCAGAATCACCGATCGGCCAGGCGCGCAAGCCAGGCCAACCAGGCCGGCGCCCGCGACTTCGAGCGAAGCCTGGCCCGCCGGCGTGATCTTCACGATGCCGCGCTTGCCGGCGAACGAAGCCGCTACGTAGAGGTTGCCTTCCACATCGAACGCCATGCCTTGCGGCCGCCCCAGTCCGCGAAAGAAAATGCTGACGTTGCCCTGGGCGTTCACTCGATAGACACAATCGAAGCTCGAGGTGGTGGGTCCGGTGACGAACAGATCTCCGGCGGGACTGAAAGCAAGATGGTACGCGGAGACGCTGGGCTCGAGCGTGGCGAAGACGAAAATTTGCCGGTCGTCTCCGATCTTGAAAATCGTCCCACTTCGGTCGCCGACATAGAGACTGCCGCTGCGATCGAAAGCAATGCCGGTGGCAATGCCCATGCCTTCGGCATAGGAAGACATACTTCCACCGGGAGTGACACGATAAACCGTTCCGTCGAAGCGCGAGGAGACGTACATCTGGCCGTCGCGATCGAAGGCAATAGCGGTCGCGTTCATCAAGTCCGAGACAAACGGCTTGACCTGGTAGTTGGTATCAATCTTGAAAATTGAAACGGGAACTTTTTGGCCGCGCGATCCGGAGAAGCTGACGAAGATATTTCCCTCCGCGTCGAGCGCGGGATTCGTAACCGGATGCAGGTTGTCCGCGATGGCCGCGCCCACATTGATCTGATGCGGATTGCTGGAGTGTCCATTAGTGGAGACGACAACCGGACCGGAGGAAGCGCCGAAGGGCACGCGCGCCACCATGAATTCGTCGGAACTGACGACGACCGAGCCCTCGACGTCGCCAAAGCGAACCCGCGGGCGTCGCAATTCGGACGGGCGCAAAGCGCTGCCCGCAATACGCACCTCGCCGCCGGGAAGCGCCGAACCGGGAGTTACGGACTCGATGTGCGGTTTTCCGTTGACGTTCTTTTTGCCTAGCAAGCGGTCAGAAATTCCCATGACTTCGACTTTCTTAACTAACCGACAGCACACCAAAATGTAGCAACCCTTGCATGATCGCCAGCGCGTACAGTCCGGCGGCAACGTCATCCACTACAATTCCCGTGCCCTCGGGAAGGCGCTCGAGTTGCCGCACCGGCGGCGGCTTTACGATATCGAATCCTCGGAAAAGTATAAAGCCCAGCAAAAGAGATTTCCACGAGACGGGGATGGCGATCAGGGTGATCAACTGGCCCGCGACTTCATCAATCACCACGAATTGCGGATCTTTGATCGCCGCCGCGCGAGCGACGCGGGTGGCGGCGGGAATTCCGATGAGCACTGTGAGCAGGGCCAGAGTCGCTGCGGCAATAAACTGCCATGGCGGCGCGATCCACCGCGTCAGCAGCCACCACAGCACGGCCGTAGCCGCCGAAGCCCAACTTCCCGGCCCGGGCCGGAGGCGGCCGATGCCGAAGAATGTAGCGATGAGCGTCGCCCAGCGCGGAGCGTTGATGTCAGTGTTCATCGGTCTAACTGCCGAGGCCGCCCTCGGCCGTCCAGGCGGAGGGAAGTTCGCCTTGATCTTATACTGTTCAGGTCATCCCGAAGCCCCGCGCTTTCTCCAGCGGGGCGCCACATGTGCAGTTCCTGCCGGCGAGACGCCGGCGCCACAGTCGGGCTGGCCGAAGTCAGTCATCGAATTTCCTCTGCGGGTCCTCTTCCATCGCCTCGCTGATGTCCTTTACCGGCGATGAAATCACGTATGCGCCACTCGCCCATTTGCCCAGGTCAATCAGACGGCAGCGCTCGCTGCAAAAAGGGAAATCAGGGTCTGTTTTAGCCACGGCTTTCTTGCAGATAGGGCAGTGCAGTTTCAGAGCGCGCTTGCGGGCCATAGTGATGACTATACGATTTTCGCGATCAGGTCGTAGTCGTGAGCCTGCGTGATCCGGCAGCGGTAAAACTCGCCCGCCTGGGGCTGCAAATCGTCCGGAACCTCGGTCACGAAAACTTTGCCGTCAATCTCGGGCGCGTGCATGAGCGTGCGGCCTTCGAGCAGCAGATCGCTTTCCTCCGAGGCGCCTTCGAGCAACAGATCGAATTCCTTGCCCACGAGCGCCTTCTTTTTTTTCTTACTGATCCGTTGCTGAATCTGCATCAGGTGCTTGCGGCGCCGCTCGATTTCGCGGACGGGAACTTTTTTCTGCAGCGCGAACGCCCCCGCGCCTTCCTGATCGGAGTAGCTGAACGTTCCCATCCAGTCGAATTCCGCCTCGCGCACAAAGTCGCACAGTTCGTCGAAATCGCTCTCGGTTTCGCCAGGGAATCCGACAATAAACGAAGTGCGCAAAGTCACACCCGGAATTATGCGCCGCATCTTTTCGATGGATCGCAGAAAAATGTCGGACCCGGCGCCGCGCTTCATGCGCTTCAAGACCGCAGGGGACGCGTGCTGCAAAGGCACATCAATATACGAACAGATTTTTTCGTGCGCCGCGATGGTCTCAAGAAGCCGGTTGGTGATTTTGTTCGGATACGCGTAAAGGAAACGGATCCAGCGCAGCCCGTCAATGTGCGCCAGCTTTTCCAAAAGCAGGGCGAGTCCATCTTTTAGATCGAAGTCTTCGCCGTAGCAGGTCGTGTCCTGGCCGATCAGAGTGATTTCCCGCACGCCGGAATGCGCCAGGCGCTCGCCCTCCGCGATGACCGACTCGAACCGCCGCGAGCGGAACTTGCCGCGCAACTGCGGAATAATGCAGAAGCTGCAGGGATGGTCGCAGCCTTCGGCAACCTTCAAATACGCGGTGTAGCGCGGCGTGGCGAGCACGCGCGGCGTTTTCTCGTCGTAAAGATAATTGGGCAGATCGGCGAGAGCGCCGTCCCACGATTCGCGGGCGAAACGGCCTTGCGCAGCCCGGGCATCGCCTTCCGGGCGGGAAGTCAGAATACGAAATGGCGAAGCTGCGGCTGACGCAATGCCCGCCGCTGAGAGGATGTTCTCCAGTTCCCCGGTGCCGACAACGGCATCAACTTCAGGAATGTTCTTGCGAATCTCGTCGCGAAAGCGTTCCACCAGGCAGCCTGCGACCACCAGTTTCCGCGCCCGGCCATCGTTTTTGTGCCGGGCCATTTCCAGGATCGTATCTACAGATTCGCGCTGGGCGTTTTCGATGAAAGAGCAGGTATTAACCACGATGACGTCGGCATCTTCGGCGCGCGGAATCAATTGCGCTCCGGCCTGCGCCAGCATGCCCATCATGACTTCGCTATCCACCAAGTTTTTCGGACAGCCAAGGCTCACGAATCCGACCGTGGGCGGAGACTTCGGGGTCGGTGTTTCTGGAGCTTCAACCTCTACAGTAAGCTTCTCGACAGGCATGGAATCTATCAATTCTAGCATTCGGGGCGGCGTGAAGCGGCTCACGTAGGAATATCGAGGGCGCCTATCCCTGCGTGCTTTTACCGCGGCATCGATTCCTGGATCTTCAGGTACAGCGCGGGCAGGGAAGCCGCATCTGCGGCCGAACCGCCAAAGCGGGCGCTCTCGTAGTGCTGCGTGAATTGCGCGATCTGTTCGCGCAACCGTTCGTCAGGAATACCAATCAGGAATTCCCGCGGAGTTTGCGCGGGCGACTTGCTCCAGCCGCGCCGGGCGAGCAGGCGGGACATGCGCTCGTACCATAAGGTTGCCGCCAGAGCAGGAGACTTCTCCGGATGGGCCGCCAGCCGCCGGCGGAGAAGCATCCGCCACAGCTTTTCCGCGTTGGCCGCCAGCAGAAGCAGCATGGTGAGGATTGCCGCGGCCAGTCCCCATCGCAACGGGGAAATCGAGACCATCCGCTGCACGCGGCGAGTGGTGTTGAGCAGCCCGTCATAGCTGCGGCGCGACCAATCGCGCGAACTCTGCAGCCACTCCAGGCTGGTGCGCGCCACCTGGCGGCCCAGGCTGTATTGGCGGCCGATATCGTAATTCACCACCCATTCCCGCCAGAATGAACCCACAGCATCCATGTAGAGCATTACGCGCGCCCAGCCCGTGTGCGACTGTGCCGCGGCCGCCGGCGTGGGATCGAAGCTGATCCAGCCATATCCTGGAAAATACGCTTCCACCCACGAATGCGCGTCGCTGGCGCGAACCAGATATTGCGAAGTGACGTCGTTGAATTCGCCGGTGCGAAAGCCATTCACCACGCGCGCCGGAATGCGCAGCGTGCGCAGCATCACTGCCATTGACGACGCAAAATATTCGCAGTGTCCCTGCCGGCGCTCGAAAAGAAAGTTCGCCAGCGGATCACGCGGCACCATCGCGGGAAGCTGCAGCGTGTAAGCGAAACTCCGCCGCAGATAAGATTCGATGGCCAGCGCCTTGTCATAATTGTTGTCGGAGGACGCGGTGACCTGCTCAGCCAGTTGCGCGATGCGCGGATCGAGCCGGGGCAATTGCAGGTATTGCAGCGAGAGTCCAGGCGGATACGAGTCGGAAGCCGCGCGCAGGGCGGCCGGATCCGGCTGCGCGATGTTGGAACTCGCCTCATAGCTGGTGATGGGACGTTCAGGATCAAGATCGAAAACCGCGCCCGCGCCATCTTCGGCCAGGGTGCGATATTTTCCCTCGAGGTCGGTTGCAATAGGAGCCAGAAAAAAGACATTGCTGGAAACCGGCTCCATCAGCACGCGGTAGTGGATGTCGCCTTGATGTCCCGGGTTCTCGATGCTGGCATTGGCGCCAGAGAGAGCGAAGCGGCCGTCGAACGTACGTGGCAGCAGGCGCTGCTGGTGCGGGTTGAACCAGGTGCGTCCGTCGAAAACGTTCAGCGCAACCCCGCGCCACTTCAAATCAAAGGCGCCCTGCCGGTCGCCGTCAATGCGGATGCGCATGATGAGCGCGCTGCTCTGCTGGATTTCGCCGATCTGGCCCAGTTGCACGCGGTCGCTGAAGCCGGTCGCGATCGAGGCGGTGGGCGCATAGGCGCTCAAGTATCCGCTGGAGATGCGAGGCAGGATGAAAAAAATTCCGGCGCCACCCAGCAGAATGAAGAACGACAGCGCGGGCGCTGTGCCGGCGAGCGAGATGCCCATGCGGTGTTGCGCTCCCGCATCCTCCCGATGGGTGGAAGATACCGTCGCCTTCGCCGAGGAATGCCGCATCTCCATCAGGATGGATGCGAGCACCGCCATCAGCATGAACGCGGCGAACGCCAGCAGAAATGTGCTGTCCACCGTCAGCACCGAAGCCGCCAGCACCATCAGGCACGCGATGATGGCAAGGAAGTAGTAATCGCGATCGCGGCGCGCCGAAAACAGGCGCACCACCAGGACAAACAGCACGAGGTGGACCGTGGCGTTGAGGAATGTTTGCGAGATGAAGAAATAATCCGCCAGATAGAAGGCGACGTAAACCAGAGTCAGGATGGTGGTCCAGCTCTCGGGAATCAAGAGAGATCGGCGGGCGATCAAGAGATATCCGCGAAAGAGAACCGCGCTGCCGGCGAGCATCACGGTCAGCAGGCCGAGGCCGCCGGTCGAGGCGAGGGTGCCGAATCCCATCAGCACCAGCAGGTAAAGCGCGACTTCGAAGTAGCGCTCGATTCCCGCAGGCAACGCGGATTGGGATTGAGGCGCAAGCACGGATACTCTATTGTTGCGATTTCCGCCGCGGAAGGGAAGAGTACGGTGGGTTGGATGTTAGAATCGATGAGTCAGGCATCGGTCCCGCGCGACGTTTTCCCGCCAACCCCGCCAGGTCCGGAAGGAAGCAACGGTAACGGGCTCTTTCGTGTGCAGTGGGCCGCCGGTGCCTGGCTATTGCGATCGTCCTTTCATTCGTTGCAGACACCGAACTCGTTTAGCGCGGACATTCTTGCCCGCCGCGTTTGATGGTCATCCTGAGGCGGCGGAGTCGTTCGCTGGCGAACGACTCCCTACGAAGGATCCCTGCATTTTTCTATGGCGGGCAAGGAAGGACGGGCGCGGGTGCCGCATTCTAATCGCGTTCTTTGCGATTAGGGTGGGGAAGTTCGCGGATGTCCTTGACTCTCCGAATCCCTGAGAGTAGAGTTTCTGCTTCCCCCAAAATCAGGCCCCGGTGTGTTCCCCGAGTCTCGTTCTGTTCGGAGGACGTTATGAACAAATTGCTTTACGTTTTCCTATTGCTGTTATCGTGTGCTCGGCTTCTCGGCCAAGCGCCGCCGACCGCCGACCCCGACAAACCCAGAGTCTTCATCACTGACAGCCAGTCTTGGGAGTACGTTTCTAACAGCGGCGGAGGTGGAGGCGCTTTTGCGTCCCACGGATCTGGAGGCGCTCGCCCGCAAACCGCCGAGATCATAAAAACTTTCGGTGAGCGCTGCCCGCAAGTTGTCACCAACAACCGACTGGAGAAAGCCGATTACGTCGTGGTGCTCGACCACGAGGGCGGCAAGGGCGTACTGCGCCACAGGAACAAAGTGGCGGTGTTTAACCACGTCAGCGGCGACTCCGTTGTCAGCAAGTCCACTCTGTCGTTGGGCGGCTCCGTGCAGGATGCCTGTCAGGCAATCACCGCCGACTGGTCAGCTCACGCCAAGGAGATCCGCACAGCCGAGGCCGGGGCAAACGGGACAGGCGCACCTCCCCCACAGTCGGCCACTGCGAATGCAACAAGAACACCTCCGGGCGTGCAGTCTGTCGCCGCTCGGCAAGCCGTAGGGCAGGGCACGGCTTCAGCCGTGCCGAATCCGCAGGTCCCTGGAGGCACGGCCGCGCCAGCGCCCGCCGCCGCTAGCGCTGCCCAACTGCAAATCGCGTCCACGCCTGACGGCGCGGATATCGAGATTGACGGCGGCTTCGTCGGCAGCACGCCGTCCACCGTGGGCGTGGTTTCCGGCCAGCACGACATTTCCGTGAAGAAGCCGGGCTTCAAGCCCTGGGAGCGGAAGATTACGGTTTCCAGCGGTCAGGTGAATGTTAATGCGGCGTTAGAAGCTGGGGTGAAGTAGGAGCGTTGTAAGCAGCCCGAAATTCGACATTCGACAAACGGACAACCGGGCGTGTGGCGACCGGTCTTGCGACAAAGGGACTTAGGTCGGTTAGTGTATTTCAGACGGCCCGTGACAAGATTGACCCAATTCGGAGGTTCTTATTAGACGAGGAAACGGTGTTCCCGGAGGGGGGCTACCTGACGATCGCCCCTCGATGAAACTGCGTCTTGAAAACTTTCGCTTATTCCGCGACTCGGAGTGGTTTAAGCTGGCGCCCCTAACATGCCTTGTTGGGCGAAACAGCAGCGGGAAGTCTTCCGTGTTGTCTGCGCTGCTTCTCCTCAAGCAGAGCGTGGAGCGAGAAGCGATGGGCTCGTCGCTAATGCCTTTAGCGCTTTCGGGTCGATATTGCGACCTCGGCAACTATGCCGACCTCATTCACAATCACAATGAATCGTCAGAAATGTCGTTTTCGTTCTCGATTAGCTTGCGAGACTTGGTCAAAGGATCTGCTGAGCGGGGTTCGCTCTTTCTTGATTTCACGGTTCCACGCCCGCGCCAATTTGGCTACTACTATTACGGTTCGTCGTCCGAGACTAAGCTGCCTGAGAAGGGACGAATCGAGGCGCGCCTCACGTTCTCGGTGGACGAACCTTTTGGCCCCAGCCTCAGTCGTTTTGAGATCGACATCACCGACGTCGGCGCTGCGAGTTTTGTTCGTACGATTAGCGGTCAGCGGCGGGAACACTGGCGCGTCTACACCACCACTCTACCTCCGAAGTCGCTTACACTCCGCTTAGGGCCGCGAACTTTCTTCCCCTTGGTAGATATTCGTTCCGCGTCGTACAGCCGAAGCGCACCGCGAGTGAAACACCGCATCCACGTGTTTCAAGTGGCTAGCCGACTGATGTTTTCATTTCTGCAGCAGTGTCTGTCAAGAAGCGAATTCATCTGGAAGAGCCTACCCACATCGTATCCCCGTGGCAATACTGAAGTGCGTGAGCCAGAAGCGTCGGGTGCAACTGATTGAGAAACTTCGCGGAGGGTTCGGGGATG
>Ga0335078_10000139_pt1 | contig 121115 bp, 107 predicted proteins | sample Lox_Sample_32_FD_206711 | JGI IMG/M metagenome (GOLD analysis project Ga0335078, IMG submission 206711) | Soil microbial communities from Loxahatchee National Wildlife Refuge, Florida, United States - Lox_Sample_3.2 | ecosystem: Environmental > Terrestrial > Soil > Wetlands | place: USA... | reverse complement strand
GCCTGCTTCACGATGGCCACAATTTGCTCCACTGAGAACCGCTTGCGCTTCATTGAGCAAAATCCTCCTTCGTCGGATTTTGCCGAAACTCGCTCTCAAACTGGATTAACTTTCGGGGTGCCGATCACACCGGAGAAAGTCTCATTATCCCTGGACTAAAAATGGGGGGCAGGTCAATCAACAACGGAATTCAGGTTTCCTCCGGCTCACCTCGCTGATGCGTAACAGGAGTTCCTCAATACCAAACGGTTTCTTGATGTAAGCATCCGCCCCAGCTTGGCTCACCGCAACCTTGTCCTCCTCAGAATCTCTAATTGACATAACAATAATAGGCACTTCTGAGTGAGCGCGAATTGCGCGGCAGGTTGCAATTCCATCCATAAAGGGCAGATTCAGGTCGAGAAGGACCAAGTCGCAGCGCTCGGCGTGCAATCTATTAAGGCCGTCCTCCCCGGACTCGGCCTCGATGACTTGATAGCCGTGGATGCTAAGGCTGGCGTTCAGCACTCGCCGCATCTGCACCTCGTCATCGACTACCAACACCATTTGAAGGCTCATGTGCATCCTGGAACACGAGCCGGCAGACGCGCCAGCAGCGGTACATAAGCTATCCGAGACCGCCTTAGAAACGAGTCTGCACGACAGCAGCATCCATCCCCGTCGCCGTAGTCTCGTACTGATCAGGGATGTGAAGTCTTTGCACTTGGCAATCAAGTGCGATTCAAGTGCAATCTTAGTAGCAGGAAATAAGGAAGTCATAAGGGCGCTTAAAGATTGCCTCAATGTATGTCATGTGGCGCGGGAATGAGGCTGCGTAACAATTTGCCGGGCAACAATTCAGTATTTCCGCGTGCAGGCAAATCCCGACACAGGCGCCCGGCACCACTTTTAGATAGAGTTTGCCGCGACTGCTTCAGCGCGCGTCACGCGGCGGGGGTGCGAATCGATAACCCACCCAGGGCTCGGTAAGAAGATACTTCGGGTCGTGAGCATCGAGTTCGATTTTTCTTCGGAGCTGGTTGACGAATACCCGCAGATACTCGACCTCCTGACCATGGTCCGCGCCCCACACCGCCTGCAGCAACCGACTGTGCGGAATAACATGACCGGCATGGGAAACCAAGTACCGCAGCAGATCGAGTTCTTTCGGAGTCAGGTGCTCTTTCCGGCCGCGCCCCGTGACTTGGTGTGTCTCGAAATTGATGGTCATGCCGTCCAGAACCAGCAGGCTGGTGTGGCGGTTTATTACAGGTCTTCGCCTCGCTATTGCCTGGATGCGCGCCAGGAGCTCCTGCACACCGAAGGGTTTGGTGATGTAATCATCAGCTCCTGCTTGCAGCGCTGCGACCTTGTCCTGCTCGGAATTCCTGATGGACACCACGATGATGGGCACTTCAAAGCCGGTGCGTATCGCGCGGCAGGTGGCCATCCCACCAATACCCGGCATGTTCAGGTCGAGAAGAACAAAATCGCAGAGTTCATCGTTTAATCTGCGCAGCGCTTCTTCGCTGGAACCTGCCTCGACCGCCTCATAGTCGTGAGCATTCAGGCTGGCCCGCAGGACGCGCCGCATCTGCGTATCATCATCAACGACCAGTATCCTCGCGACACTCATGCGGCGTCCCTACGAGACTCGGGCAGCGAGAAGGAAAACTCCGATCCCCCACCCAGTTCGCTCTTGACTGCAATCCGCCCACCGTGCGCTTCCAGGATGGTCTTGGCAATTGCCAGTCCAAGACCTGTACCGGGAGCTCGCACCGAACCTTGCACCGAACCCCGGTAATACTTTTCAAATATGCGTTTCTCCTCGCCGGGCTTAATTCCGACTCCGGCGTCCGATACGCTGGTCACAATCTCGTCCCCGCGGTGTCTCACGGAAACGGTCAGAGGTGAGCCTGAAGGGGAATACTTCACTGCGTTGGTCACCAGTTCCTTCAACACGCCCTTGATCATGTGAGAGTCGCAATCCGCCGGCGGGAGAGTCCCCGGAACGTCAAGCTTGACTGACCGGTTCCGGAGAACAGGTCTGAGTTCGTTCAGAGTATCGCTGACCAATGGTCCAATATCCTGTGAAGCTTTCTTTAACTGGAGGGCGCCCGCTTCGACCCGCGCTCTCCAAAAAGCTTCATTGATAGAAGTGTCCATTCGATCCGATTCTTCGTTGATAATGGTCAGGAGTTCACCCCTGCTGGCACCGTCCGAGTCTCTCGACAACATGGAGGTAACGGCGGTCTTAATCACGCTGAGCGGCGTCTTGATCTCATGAACGAGGGAATCAAGAAGCGCCATCTTCAGCTCCTGACTCTTCCGGGTTTCGTCAACATGCCTTAGCTCTTCGTGGGCACGGACTTTTTCCAGTGCGGCCTCTATGCGATCCGCAATGGCTCTCAAGGTGAGTTCCGATATGTCGCCGCAAACCGCCATGCTCCCGATCGGGTGAAGGCCGCAGCGGATCGAGACCAATAACGAACCAGTTGCTCTGTCACTGGAGATATTGGGCTCAGTAACCGCGTGGCGAAGCAGATCGACCGAAATTGCGTTTTCCTTCGGTTCCGAGCGAGTGATTTCACCAGTACCCTGATCGAAAAAAGCCCCGCTCTCAAGGTGAAAAATGCGCACGAGGGAGTCCAGAGACGCAGCCACCATGGACCCATGACTCCCCTCTAATGGCAAGTCCTGCCCGAATGCATAGAGCTTTTCCAACTCGCGACTCCGGGAAGCGGCTTCTTCAGCCTGACGCTTGGCTCGCGAAGCCTGATAGCTGGCCACGACGGAAACGCCGAGAAACGCAATGAGGACCAACCAGTGTTCAGGAGATTCGATGCCCCAGCTCCGTGGTGGCAAGAAGAAATAATCGAGGAACAGGGTGCCAAGACCCGTTGCCGCAGCGGCTTCAACAAAACCCCACCGGCTGGCAATAATCAAGATCGCGAGGAGCAAGGCGAGGACTACAGTTGCAACGTGGACGTGTGGCAGGTAAATGCACGCCACGGCGATCCCGGCAATGACACTAAGAGAAGCAATCAGCCGTAGAAGAATGAGCGACTTGTGACCTTCGTGTTTCAATCTTAGACCCAATGGCTCCGAAGTGCCTTACGCCGCTGCCCCGCCACACTGGTGCTGTTCCTCAGACCTTCGGAAAGATCTGTACGCTTCTTTTTTGTTGGTTTTGTTGGTTGAGTGCATCGCCCGCTCGATGACCCTCGTTAGGCCATCTGGCACTTCGCTCTTCATCACGTATTCATCCACTAACCACAAAACTCGCTCCGGCATTTCGGAGTACCCGGAAAGCAGGATGATTGGCAGATTGGGAAATCTTTGCTTGATATGGTAGGCCACCGCTTCCGCGTCCATGCCCTCCTGCTTATATTCCAATAACACTGCCGAGACCGGCGTCTGCTCCAGCACATTTAGCGCCGCGTAGCCGCTCGATGCGGTTTTCACGCTATAACCATGGGATTCCAGAGTGGCTTTGTGGAGCTCTAAGGCTTGCCGACGGTCGTCGATGTACAGGACGGTGGGGGAGTCCATGACCGCATTTCCTCGACAATTATCAATTGAACTTTGGTCGTCGTTGCTCCAATCGGCAAGGATGGACAACGAACCCACATCGACGCTGATGGCGTTGAATAAGCTTCTATGGCGAAAATTTAAACAAATCCACAAATACCTGACCCTGCGAAAAAATGGGCTCTTTCGGGCGATAGCGGTGGCCCGTCCTCCCGGCACCCAACCCTTGCAAGAAAGGCTTTTGGGTCAAAAGGCCCGGGTCCCATCGAGGCGAGACTCCTTCGTCTCGGTAAGCTGCGAGGCGACGGCATAAGAATCTCCCGGAAATACGACTGTACTATATCGTACATAGTTCAGTAAGGTGAATACAACTGGCGAGCATTCTCCAGCAGGGTAAGACTTCTGGCGGATTGGAATACGCACGAGCCGCCGCTCGCCGGAGTTCGGGATCTGTCGGATGCCAAAGGGAGTAGACTTGGAGCGTCTCTTCTAGCACTCTTCCGCCGTGCCCTTCAGGGCGACGGTTCCTTGCAAAATCAGACAGCATTTTTGCTGCGCAAGGAGCCGTTATGGCCAGGAAGCCTCGTCTGCCTGCAAAGTCCTCTTCGAAACCACCTTACACGGACGGCGACGGAAACCACGTCCGCAATGAGATCCTGCTCGGTCTGCCCCGCGAAGAACGAGCGATGCTGCTCCCAAAATTGGAACTTGTACGGTTGAAGACTCAGCATCTGCTGCATGATCCCGGCGACACTTTGAAGTCTGTCCCCGATGTCTGCGGGGTGTTTAAATGGAATTCCCTGTTCGTGAGCGATCAATGGTGTACCGCTCTCCAGCTGAGCCTGCACAGTGTGACAAGTATTGCAATCTTTTGGAATCACCTTGCCCTCTGAGCTGACGTGTTGGCCGTCATGGCATCGGAAGCAGCCCGGCGTGTAAAAGTGACCAATGTTGTTGGGGTGTGTCCGCCAGTCCACCTTCATGTAGGGGAAGATCGTGGACTGATAGATGCGCTGAAGATCGGCAATCGCTGCATCGATCGAGCTTCGCCGACTGGCATACACATCGTGATATTTGTTCTTATGGAACCCCTGTATGTCTTTTTGTTATTCCGGAGAGTGCTTCGTCGGTAGTGTTGTAGCTTTTGCTGAGCGCCGAAACACACTGTTGCTTGATGAACGGAAGGGACGGGTCAATGCGCCCAGCAAGCAAGGAGTCGTCCACGGAACGATCCGGCGGCGTGAAAATGTGACTCGGACGATCGTGGCAATCAATACAATCCATAAGATATTTGCTTCCCTTCTCGATCTGCTCTGCAAGCTCGAAGTTATTTGCACGGCGAGGTTCCCCGGATCCGGGCATCTGTCAGACTCTTCGTCGAATTCAGAATGCATAACGGAATCCAAAAGTGGCAGTGCTGCCATTGAAGTCTGGCGGCGCGATTGGACCTAGACCCGGGATCGCATTCGACGCCTGACCACGACCGTCATAGCCATAGTAGTTCCAGGTGGTGCGATAGCTCAGACCTTTGTATAGGTCGAAGGTCATGGCCACCGTGGGCGTTTGATAATTGAACGCCAAAGTTCCGGGCACCTGCAGGGGATCAATTCCGGTTGTGCTGCCGCCGACGAACGTTCCGGAATAGCCGATGCTCGCCGTAACCCGCGGCGCAGGTTTCCACATAATATTGCCGTAGAGAAAATTTTGTCGGCTGGAATAAAAGCCAGGGGCAGAGACCGCGGGCGGTGTGTAGCCTAAGACCGCTGGACAGCTCGTGGTGGGGGGTGGGCCGAAAGCGTTGGCGTAATAGCAAATCTGATCTTGCGTATAGATATTGGTATAGGTATAGCCAAGACTGAAGAACAGCTTCTGGTTGGGGTTCAGAGTAGCGACAAGACCGTAGGTACGGTCGTGCTCCAGATCGTTGACGGTGAAAACATTGTCCCGATTTTCATGAATATTGATGGACCCATCCAGAATGATCCAACTGCGTGGCTTGTAGTTTGCGTGGATGTTGTAGCTCTGCACTTGCCGGGGGCTGATTCGTGTAAAAGCATAATCGTTGTAACCGAATGCAAAATCAGCAGTGATGCGCAGGTTGTCCGTGGGCCGGGCGTTAATACCGGCAAGCAACGCATTCTCGTGGATGTCGATGATGTTGCGAGATGTGTCGTTGCCGGCCGCCGGCCCGGTGAATGTCAACGAAATGAGCTGACCCGTCGTCGGATCCACCGTCTCGGTGCAGGCCGAAGGAGTCGCACAGGCGCCCCGGGCAGCGAAGTAGTCGTTGGCTGCCATCCCGCCCACTCCTCCCGGAAAGTAGGTTTCTGCAGTGTAGAAACTTGCACTGTAATCCGCGATCGTTCGCGCCGTAAAGCCGTAACCGATCCAACCCATCAAGCGGTTCGTGAAATCGTACTGCAGCTCAAATGTGTTCGCGCGGATGTTCTGCCCAAGAAATGTGTACGTCGGCCCGCTGACCGAGTCGGCCGGTGAACTCGCAGTATGGCTGGGGCACGTCGCAGCCGTATAAGGAGCGGGACAGATGGAGAGAAACGTTGCGGCGTAAAACAGCGCCTGCGGCTGCTCCAAACCAACCAGGCCAGGCTGCGATTGCCCAACGATATTTGTTTCAATGCTGTCCCATACGCCCGGAATACGCCAGTTGTCATAGCGAAAAGCATCGAGGATTCTGAACTTTTCCGTCACGGAATAGGTGCCAGACCAGTTCGCGTTTATGGAAACGCGCTTGGCGGTTGCGGGCCCCCCGGTTGTGCTCCCCCTGGTGCCGTTGCGGATGACGTAGTCATTCACTACTTCGCTGAAATTGGGAATCACATTGTCGGCACTGCTGTAACCGAGCGAACCAGAGGTCTCGAACTTCTTGAAGTAATTTGACTGAAACTGTAAATGCTCCGTAGGCATGAAGTTTCGCGGCTGGCCAGTTTGGCTATAAGAGAGAAAGCCGTTACAGTTCGGATTGAATATGTTTGGCGCCGTGCTGATGGGCGCGGCGCAAGGCAAGATCTCCACCGGACCGTTGGTGCTCCATATGGTACCCGGATCTACCGGCGCCCCATTCGAGAGGACATAGCCGGAGCTCGCCGGGCTATCCGTGACCACATCGTCTTGCTTGAAATAGGTAAGGAATTGGTCGTAGGCAACCGTGGTCTTGGGCAGAAGACGAAAGTCGGCACCGAGATGATAGACGTTGGTGGTGTAGCTGTAATTTTCATTGAAAGGCGATATGGTCCCTCCGTCTGTGGTGAAGAACCCGGGTCCTTCTTCGCGGTCATGGGAGAAACCAGCACGGAAGCGAACGCGCGATTGTGGAAACAGTGTCAGGTTGTAATCCTGCATTCGGCGAACGAGATCGAGAGAATGCGGCGAAGTCGAAATGGGAGCCTCTGGAACTGAGGTGGAGGGGTTCAGTGGATTGGCAAGGAGATTGTAGTCCCAGAAATTCTTATCGCGCCGGAATAGGACCGCGAACTCATACCATTTGTTCTTTTCAATGCGGAGCCGGCTCACATCGTTGGGGTCGCCGCCGTAGCCGAAGTTGCTGAAATTGAGATTGTCGAAGAGAAGGCCGTTGTGGTCGAGCGACTGCATGTTTAAGGTGTAGTCGAATAGCCGCAGGCCCGCTCCAAGATTTACAAACGTGTCATAGGTGTCCTGACTGCCATTTACGTAGGTCGTGCGATAGCCCGCCTCAACCGATTGCTGAATGTGGTAGTCGCCGGAATCGACACCCTTGGTTTCGGGAGGGCTGGTCTGTGCGTGAGAAGCAAACGGTGCGAGCAAGCCCAGCAAAAGCGTCGCGACATGAACGTGAAATTTGGCGATATCTCTCATTGCGCTTTACTCCACGGTGCTACCAACCGTCAGTCTTATGCGGCGCACTGTTCATCGTCAGGTACGCATCACCGGGCTATTTGAAGAAGGTTGGGTCGAAGTTCGATCCATGGATCTGGCTGTGGCATAGGGTGCAAGACTTGAAGAACGTCTCCTGGCTATGGAATGAGGGAGTTCCAGGGGCCCCCGTGCCGCTCGGCACATTTGTGTGGCATTGCAGGCAAAGTAGGTTTACGTTGCTGACTCGCAGCATATGCACATTTGCGCCGCCGTGTGGGGTGTGACAGGAGGTGCATCCCTCGATCTTTACAGGCTCATGCTCGAAGACGAACGGTCCTTGCTTGTCGGTGTGGCACTTAAAACAGATCTGATCCTGAGTCGCCGCGGTACGCAGTTGCTTTGGGCGTACCGTTCCGTGCGGGTTGTGGCAGTCGGTACATTGAATTAAGCCTTCATCCACGCGATGGTGGAAAGGCATGGCAAACTCCGCCTGTTTTTGCTGATGGCATGTGTAACAGACGTCAGGCTGTGCCTTCACCAGCAAGTTCTCTTTGGTTTCTGCATGGTGAGGGGAATGGCAATTAATGCAACTCACGCCATTCAGGGTGTGGACGGAGTTGATGACGTTCATGTGCTCGGTACCGCCTGCATGACAGGTCAGGCAGCGATCACTGATCGTTTTGGCGGAGACATTCTTGAAGGTGAAAATCTTGGTGATATCGCCGCCGCCGTCGACGTGTGCCTTGCCCGGTCCATGGCACCCCTCGCAACCCTGTTTGGACGGACCACCTAATTTGTTGAGGGTAGTTTTCCAGTGCGGAGTCTTTTCCCAGTTGTCGTAAATTTCCTCGTGGCAGGTCTTGCAGGTCTCAGCGCCGACATACTGCGACGTATCTTGAGTTACCTTGGGATTCTTTTCATCCGTTTTCGTTGGCGTGCCGCCCGCCGACAACACCGAGAACGAGAAGAGGATGATTACCAGAGATCCTGCTAGCCTTAGAAGAACCTGCGCGCTCCGCATGTCAGACTCCCGTTTTGCGTCCTTCGTTTCACTCGGAGAGTGGATTCTCAATTCCTGACAGCTTTGTAACCTGAAATACTTACATTCATAGTTCGTCTTCCGCCTAATGAGTATTGAGCATTTCCTTTAAGCCAACCAGAAGAGCTGTATCGCTGGACGTGTGCCGCTCATCTGAAAACCTTTGCTATTGAAGTCGACTAATGTCGGCTGATTGGCGCCGTTGAAGCTGTATTTTAGGAGGGCGAAATAAAGAAGTCATAAAGAGGAGTCATGATTTATGTTAAGCGCGTTGTTCTCGTTACGTGGGCCTGCTGAGCGAAAGGATTTTTGCAGCGCGAGAGGCTTGATGCTTCACTAATAATGGGGCCTTGGTAGGATCAAAAACGCGATAGGCGAGCAGCTTCACACGGTCATTCACTAAAGCCCAAGCCACTGCGTAACCCCAAACGAACCCTGCCCAGCCCCAGCCTAGCGGAGTCATAATATGGAGTCCATACACCGCGAGCAACGTCGCCACAGTTTGCGCGCCGCCCGTGGCGGCCAATAGAATTGGTGCGGGACGGATGGACCAGAACGGGCCTCGCGTGCGCGTCAAGAAGATCGTCAGCTGCCCGGCGACGGATAGTTTCAGATACATGAGCGTCTGAATGTGCGCGCGGTCTAAGTGAAAGACGCGCTCTCCAAGATAAAACAATCCGAACGCTGCGACTACTCCGATGAGGCCCAGTACTGTGGCGATCCCCAGCACCAGGCGCATGTTCCAGGCCTCGGGCTTGTCTTTGTAATGTACGTTGTCGTAGGCGATGGACAGAATGGAGCCATCGTTGAGCAACGCCAGCATCACGATCATCACCGCGGTTACCGGGTAGAAGTTAAACACCAGGATGGACAGCGTCATGAAAAATAGCACGCGCAGCGTTTCGGCGATGCGGTACATTGCATAGCTGTTCATCCTTTGGAAAATTTTTCGGCTCTCCTTGATCGCATCAATAATCACCGACAGGCCCGCAGCCAGCAGCACGATCGACGCAGCCGCGCGCGCCGCGTCTGTCGCTCCCGAAACCGCAATGCCACAGTCTGCTTTCTTCAGCGCCGGGGCGTCGTTCACTCCGTCGCCGGTCATACCGACAATGTGGCCGAGTTTTTGCAGAACATCCACGATGTGGAACTTATGCTCGGGGAACACCTGGGCGAAGCCGTCCGCTTTTTCGATGGCCTCGGCGGACTGCGCCGTCTCATAATGCTTGGTGGCAGCCAAGCCGCTGGCGTCAAAGATGTTTGTGCCCAGCCCCAGCTGCCTTGCGGTTTCTCGCGCGATGGCGATTTGGTCGCCCGTAACCATCTTGACGCTCACGCCCATCTGCCGAGCGCTTGCGATGGTCGCTTTGGCTTGCTCGCGTGGCGGATCGAAGAGGGGCAGCACACCAACAAATTCCCATTTGTTCTCCTGATCGGCGCGGGCCACACCCAATGAACGGAAGCCGCGTGCTGCAAATTCGTCAATGGCCTTCTCGACCGCAGGCTTTACCTCATTGGCATTGGCTGACATCTCCAGGATCACCTGCGGTGCGCCCTTGGCCACATAGAACTGTTTTCCGTCCGCAGCTTTGACGGTGGCCTCGGTGCGCTTGTGCACCGGGTCGAAAGGCTGGAAATGCAGTATCTGGTATTGGTTGGAGATTTGATGGTTTTTCAGGCCTCCGATCACGGCCAAGTCGATCGTGTCCTTATCTTCCGCGCGTGAAGCCGAGGCGGCGTCGAGGATGACTTGATCGGCAGGAATGCCCGTCACACAGAATGGATCCCCTAACGTCAGTTTGTTCTGGGTTAGCGTGCCGGTCTTGTCCGAGCACAGCACGTCCACGCCCGCAAGTTCCTCGATGGCCGCCAAGCGAATCACAATCGCCTCTTTTTTCGCCAGAAGGCGTGCGCCGACTGCCATGGTCACCGACAACACCGTTGGCATTGCTACCGGGATCGCCGCCACAAGCAGCACCAACGCGAACTCCAAAGTGTCGAGGATCGGGTCGCCACGGAAGAGCGAGACAAAAACAATCACCACTACCAGAGTCAGCGCGAGGATGATCAGGTAATCCCCAATCTTCAGCACTGCGCGCTGGAAATGGCTGACGGTGTGTGCCTCCTCCACCAGTTGCGCAGTTTTGCCGAAGTAGGTGTTGGCGCCGGTGGCGTACACCAACGCATCGATTTCGCCCTGGCGAATGATCGATCCTGAGAACACCGCCTCTCCCGGCTCGCGCGTGGCGGGCAGAGATTCCCCGGTCAATGCGGATTGATCCACCTCTACCGGATCGCCGTCCAATAGGAGTGCGTCCGCCGGAACAATGTCGCCCAGGCACAAGCGGATCACATCTCCCGGCACCACTTCACGCACGGCCGGTGTGACCCACTTCCCATCACGTTTCACTCTTGCCCTGATCGCCAGCTTAGCCTTCAGGGCAGCGATGGCGTTGCCCGCCTGGTGTTCTTCCCAGAATCCGACCACGGCATTGGAAACAAGCAGGAGAAGGATGATGAAAAAATCCAGCCAGTGCCGGACAAAACCCGACAGAATTACTGCCGCTTCGATCATCCATGGGATGGGACCCCAAAAATAGGTAAGGAATTTCAGGAACGGATTGGTCTTCTTTTCTGCGATCTCGTTAGGCCCATATTGCGCCAGCCGTTTCTGCGCTTCAGCCTGACTGAGGCCGTCGGGCGATGACTGCAATTCTTTTTCTACCTCCACGAGGGAGAGAGATTTCAAATCTTCCTTCGCATTGGACTGCGATTCGAGGGTCTCGAAATGTTTAGCATTGGCTTTCACTGCTCTTTGTCGCCGTTGATCGGCGTCCTCCCTGTGTCTTCGCTCACCCACTTTAGCGCCGCAGCAGTATCGGCAAGATCGAAGTATCGGGTCGTTGCTTTCGTGAACGGCTTGAAGAACATCGCCATACCGTGCTGCCACTTCTTGCTCCCAATCATGGCGAGTCGTTCAATGTCGGCGAAGTGTTTTACGTCAAACCTTGGGAGTTACCAGCATTGTCGTCTGCTCCTGGTAAACCACTCTAGGAAAAGAGCCTTCGACTTCATATCAATTTTCCTCTTGTCGGCCAAGGCCGAGAACCCGGCAAACCATTTTGGCTATCATTTGTTCGTAAGGGCATTCGAGCGGTAGGCATAGAGTTGACCGGGAGCGATCCCTTCTACCCAAACATGCCATACGTCACCGGTGCGGTTGCGCACTGAATTCAGATCGATTACCCGGACGGGTGCTGCGTCTTCGGTATAGTCGAATAACTCTAGTCGGACGCGGCTGGCGTAGCGGCTGAAGATGGCGAAGGTAATCCTCCTCCTCTTTCCTGGGTTCCCAAAGGAAGAGGAGAGCCAGCTTGAACGTCAGCGTGCTCGCAGATCTCCGAGATGTAATCATGCAACTCACGATGCGGGGTTTTCGTCATCGTTGCCATAGGATTCGAGAGTCTTCCAGTGGGACCGCAACGCTGTCCCAGTGAGGCATCACTCGTGGAGTGTAGTCGCTCGCCGGACGTCCAAGGGGTACCGTCGCGCGGTAGACGCACCCGAAGGATGTACCAGGAAGCAGTCGCTCCCACTGCATTTCGTGCCGTACGGGATTGCCGCCATTGATTCCGTCCGCATAGAGTTCAACTTGCACCGCATTTTTGCCCAGACCGTTCAGAAAGATTTCGACTTCAAACACGTGGTGATCCGCGTTGGTTTCAACCTGCAATTCTCCGAAACGCACCGTGCCCCATTTCTGATCGACATCAAGCTGCCAGTCGATCATTTCTCTGCCCACCGCCCCTTTGTTCGCCGCTCGCCGACGGTAGGCGGCGGCAGCCGGAAGGTAATGTTGTTCGGTGTATTCACGCACGGCGCGGCTCGCAGAGAAGTACGGTGTCAGCCGCGCCATGCTTTCTCGCATTCGCTTGATCCATGCGGTGGGAATGCCGCTCGCGTCCCGGGTATAAAACTCGGGGATGACCTCTCGCTCGAGCAAATCGTAGAGTGCCTCAGCCTCAGTCGCGTCCCAAGCGGGATCGTCGTCATGCTCCCTTCCGTCTCCTAAGGCCCACCCCACCTCCGGAGTGTAAGCTTCCGCCCACCACCCATCTAACTCCGAAAGATTGATGCCTCCGTTGACAAGCACCTTCATACCGCTCGTCCCGCAAGCCTCCCAGGGACGCCGCGGTGTGTTGATCCAGACATCCACTCCCTGCACCAGGTGCTCGGTCAGAAGCATGTCATAGTCACTGAGAAAAACAGCGTGGGGGCGCGTTTCGGGCCGTCGGATGAACTGCACCCATTCCTGAATCAGAGCTCGCCCCGATTGGTCCGCCGGATGCGCCTTTCCGGCGATAATGAGTTGCACCGGCCGCTGAGGATTCGTCAAGATACGAAGCAACCGTTGGGGGTCGTGCAGCAGCAAGTTCGGTCTTTTATAGGTCGCGAAGCGTCGCGCAAAACCGAGCGTCAGGGTGTTGGGATCAAAAAGATGCTTCGCTCGATCGACTGCCTCGGCAGGCGCGCCCGAGGCTGCCAGTTGCCGCGACAATCGTTCACGAGCGTATTCGACAAGCGACTTGCAGGCTTCGATGCGAAATTTCCAGAGCACGGAGTCAGAAACCCGGCGAATGTCGTGCTCCAGGTTTTCCGTTGTTCCCAGCCAACGCCCCTTGCCACAGGCCCCTGTCCACAAATCGTCGGCCGGAGCCGAGTCCCAAGTTGGCACATGAACGCCATTGGTCACGTGTCCGATCGGGACTTCTTCTTCTGGCCAACGCGGAAACAGAGGCAGAAATAGGTGACGGCTAACCTTCCCGTGCAAGCGGCTCACCCCATTCACGGCTTTGCTCCCGCGGATTGCCAGATAGGCCATGTTGAAAGTCTCCGACGAATCGGCCGGGTTCTCACGGCCAAGAGCCAGCAAATCGTGGAATGCTATGCCAAGCTTCTTTTCGGCGTACCCGCGAAGGTATTGCTCGATGAGAGCGGGATCGAACCGGTCAAAGCCGGCGGCCACTGCCGTGTGGGTGGTGAAGAGATTCCCCGCTCGCGTGACCGCCAGTGCAACTTCGAACGGCTGCCCAGTTTCTTCCATGAAATCTCGGGCACGCTCCAGCACAGCGAAGGCCGCATGCCCTTCATTCAAGTGACAGACTTCTGGCCTGAGGCCCAGCACACTGAGCAACCGCCAGCCGCCTACACCGAGGAGCACTTCTTGCACGAGGCGCAACTCCGGGCCGCCGCCGTACAACTCGCTGGTAATCCCTCGATAAGCGGGGAAGTTCGCCGCGTCATTGCTATCCAGCAGGTACAACATCACTCTGCCGACCTGGACTTTCCAGGCGCGCAACCAGACCGAGTAACCGGGTAAAGCGATCTCAAACCGCAACCACTCCCCGTCTGGTCGGCGCAGCGGCGTGATTGGCAACTGCCCGGGATCGTTGTACGGGTAAAGAGCCTGCTGCTCTCCACTCTTGCCGATCACTTGGCGAAAGTAGCCCTGCTGGTAGAGCAGTCCCACGGCGACCACCGGCACACCCAAGTTGCTGGCGGCCTTAAGTTGATCCCCAGCCACGTTGCCCAGGCCGCCCGAGTAGATCGGCAAGGCTTCGCTCAGCATAAATTCCATGCTGAAATACGCGGCGCAGGTCAGCGGAGCGTCCGAATGATTCCGTTGAAACCACGCGGGAGCCTTCGCGGCCCGCCGGCTGGCTTCGACCAAACCATCTACATCGTTCCGAAAAACGGGATCGGCCAGCACTTGCTCGATCCGGTCGCGCGAGACCGTCTGCAGGACGACCCACGGATTATGCGTGATCTCCCACAGTTCGGGATTAAGCTGCCGCCACACTTTGTCGGTTGCGTGATTCCAGGACCAATGAAGGTCCAGGGCGAGCTCCGCCAGGGAATCGAATCCCTCGATTTCGGTGGGCAGAAGGTTGTAAATGGGGTGGCTGACGCGGGTTGGGCTGCTCATCATCTCTCCTTCGCATGCGTCACCGCCAGCGCGTCGCTGACGATCGCCTGGGCTTCCTCCAGGATGCTGTGCAGATGATCTTCTCCCCGGAAGCTTTCCGCGTAGATTTTATAGATGTCCTCGGTTCCCGATGGGCGTGCCGCAAACCATCCGCTCGCCGCCTGGACTTTCAATCCGCCGATGGGAGCACCATTGCCCGGCGCGCTGGTGAGGATGGACTGGACTCTTTCCCCCGCCAAATCTGTTGACCGGACCTGCTCCGGCGAGAGTTTCTCCAGAATTTCTTTTTCTTCCGGCGTAGCTGCCGCCTCAACGCGGTCGTAAACCGGCTCGCCGAACTCGCGCGTGAGTTCGCAGTAGATCTCGCCGGGATCGCGGCCCACCCGAGCCGTGATCTCTGCCGCAAGGAGCGCGGGGACGATTCCGTCTTTGTCTGTCGTCCACACACTGCCGTCCTGGCGGAGGAACGACGCACCCGCGCTCTCTTCACCTCCAAAACCAAGGGTGCCGTCGAGCAGGCCATCCACGAACCACTTGAACCCAACCGGCACTTCGTAGAGCTTCCGGCCAAGCTTTGCCGTCACACGATCAATCATCTGGCTGCTCACCACCGTCTTTCCAATAGCTGCTTCTTTACTCCATCTCGGCCGGTGCTGGAAGAGATAGAAAATAGCGACGGAGAGGTAGTGATTGGGTGGAAGCAGCCCTGCGCTTTTCGTGACAATCCCATGCCGGTCGTGGTCGGTATCGCAAGCGAAGGCGATCGCGAACCGATCCTTTAGTCCAATTAACCTCTGCATCGCATAGGGTGAGGATGGGTCCATACGAATCTGGCCATCCCAATCCACAGTCATAAAACGGAAGGTCGGATCGACGGCCTCGTTCACGACTGTGAGATTCAGTCCGTAGCGCTCGGCAATCGGGCCCCAGTAGTGAACTCCGGCACCCCCTAGGGGATCTACACCGAGGCGGATCTTCGCGCCACGAATCGCGTCCAAGTCAATCACACTGGCGAGATCGGCAATGTAAGCGTTGAGATAGTCGTGCCGCCGCGTCGTGGGCGCGCGAAGAGCTTTCTCGAAAGGGATCCTATTCACTCCGACGAGGTCATTCTCGAGAAACTGGTTGGCCTTGGCTTCGATCCAGGCAGTGACGGTCTCTTCCGCCGGTCCGCCGTGTGGCGGATTGTATTTGAACCCGCCGTCATGCGGCGGATTGTGCGACGGCGTGATGACGATACCGTCGGCGAGTCCCGTCTTGCGCCCACGGTTGTACGTAAGAATCGCGTGCGATATCACAGGGGTCGGAGTGAATTCATCGCCCTCCGCCAGCATGACTTCGACTCCGTTGGCGGCCAGCACCTCAAGCGCGCTGGCAAGAGCCGGCACCGAGAGGGCATGCGTGTCCATACCGAGAAACAGCGGGCCATCGATCTTATTCTGCCGCCGGTACAGACAAATGGCCTGACTGATGGCGAGGATATGCCATTCATTGAAAGCCTTGTCGAATGAAGAACCACGATGGCCGGAGGTGCCGAAGGCGACCCGTTGTTGCGGCACGGAAGGGTCGGGTACCTCCGAATAGTAGGCGGTGATGAGCTTGGGTACGTCCACTAACATCGATGCTTCAGCTGGTTTTCCTGCAGAAGGACTTACTTTCATGACTCTCTCGTTAAACGACGCGGAACGTTTGGGCAATGTCCCAGACAACTTGCCGAGCAGCTTGGTGAATCTCTCGAGTTTTGGTCCTCAGGTTCCCACGTCACGTTGTCGATCCTGATTTCCAATTCCGGATTCGATCGATTGTGCTGCCAGCGGCCTTCCTGGTTCTCTATTTCGCCTTAAAAGTAAAATCTGCGGTGCTAGGCTTGCCAGCGGCGACTGTCACTTTTTGTGTTTGGGTGCCGTACTCTTCCTGCCAAGCAGTCACCGTGTAGTTTCCCGGCGGCACATTGTTGATTGTGTAGTCGCCTTTCTCGTCGGTGGTCGCGTACGGCCCTTTGACTACAGCGAACCAGCCGTGCATCCAGGGATGAATGTTGCACTGTACCGGGATAAATTCCGTTGCCTTCCAACTCTTCACGAGGGGCGGCGACCCGGGAGGCTGAGACTCATTCCACGGGATATTGCCACTCAAAGGGTTGGGCAGCGGATGAATGTTGTGGGTTGTCTGATCGCTGGTTACGACCTCGTATTTCTGGCTGACGTCCATGGCCAACACGTGTGGCGTATACATACAGCCCTTCTGATCGAATATCGGCACCGTCGTCGGTACCTCACTCTGCTCACTGCCACTCAAGCCCTCAGAGATGTAGAGAACCACATTCTCAAGTCCGTCGTTCTGGCCGACCTCCACGAGTTGTAAGTGGACTGGGTTGTTCACGTGTTGTTTCACGCACCAGGGGTCTTTCGACATGTCAATCCCCCGCATGTGCGGAGCCGTGCCGCTGAGTTTCACCGTCCCGGTGATCTTGCCTTCCCCAGCGGCACCGACTTTCTGAACTAAAAGCAGCACTCCACAGCAGAGTAAGACCGCTGCCGAGAGTACAGGCCCGTGATCGCGTCGATTACTCATAGAAAAACTCCCTTTTGAGAAACTGCGAATGTGAATCTTTGTTGCGATGCTCTACCTTTCCCTGCGCGGCGGGAATTCGATTAAACGGCTTTCCGGCGGCCGCTCCAACTTGAGATGCCTTGTGGCTCCAGAGGCACTGGACAACTAGCATTATTCGGGGGACTGGGATAAGCAAAGAGTTCGAGGCACTGATAACGTTCACGAGTCCTCTCCCTACCGTGGCCCGATGAACCGCATTATCCTGTCCGAATGATCCGCAATCGGCGCTAGCATCAGCCACTACTCACCCTACGTTCTGCGACCCTTTCGTTTCAGCACTTAGGTCAGCCCAAGCCGTCGGAACCACCCTACTGAGCCCAATTCTAGGGAGTCTGGATAAAGAAGTCATAAAGAAGACACTAGATCGTTGCCGGGCAGCAGCAAAATGCGTTTCGCCCAGTGCGTGGATGCAGGAAGTGACACGGTGAGGCGGTTACTGGCGCGGACGGACCGCACAAAAACTTCGCTCGACTGGGAAGCGAGATGCCAACTCGTTTACCGCACAGCTCTCACTCAAACCCTTGAACTGGCTGATAGCTGAACTTTGCTGGCTTCCACAGAGGCCAGATGTTCAGCGATTCGGTTTCGTGCTTTGCTCGAACCGATAATGAGAAGGCGGTCACTCTCCTGTAATACCGAATCCGGGTTTGGAAGCATCACATCGGCGCCCCGCAAAATCGCGATGATCTCCAGATCGCTTGCGCCTGCCTCTTCATAAACGTACTTGACCCTCTTTCCAATGAGAGCGCTCTCGGGCCGCACAACGCCTACGTTTAACTCCTTCCGGCCGGGCATGCTGATCGGTATTCCGGAATCCAGGAGAGCAACCATGTCGATGTGGCCAATTTTCGCGGCCCGCGGAATCTGGCGTGTACCGAGAAGTCTAAGTGCCAACTGAACATTCTCGACGTAGCGAGAGGGAGACTGCGCCCGGCCAAGGACCTGCGCCCAACAAGTATCAATCTGTATTACTATCTATGTGGTCTGAGTACTAGTTGTCTGCGGGAGTGGTTCCGGGAAATTCACACGAAGCCCGCATCTGCATATGCAGAGTTCGCCTCGAAGGTCATTCAGCCCGGCGATGTAGTTATCACCTTCAACTACGATGATTCGTTGGAACGGGAACTCAGCCGCGCGGGCGTGTGGGATGTCTCGCGCGGCTACGGTTTCCCGCTGGGTGCAGAAGATACTCATTCCAAAACTCTCCTGCTCAAGCTCCACGGCAGCATGAATTGGCTCATCTCGGTCTTTGGCGGTGCCCGAGCCGGAGCATTCCAAGTGGGTGGATGGCCGCCATCCGCTTTTGGAGATGCTCCTGTGATCCATCCTGCCGATTTGCACCACCTCGGGTACGCGGATTTCAAGGGCCGTGTTTTCACAGGCGGCGTGCTTTGGCATGCCTGATCCTGCCGGGCCGTAAGAAAGAGTTTTTCTATGACACATCCTTCGGGTGCGAGTTCGGCGACTTTTGGGAATTGCTGTGGTCGCAAGCGGCTGAGGCCGTAAATAGGAGCGAGAGGATCGTCCTCTGCGGATACAGCCTGCTTCCCGTGGATCAGCGAGCATACAAACTGTTACTCAGAATGCCGAAGAGACAGACGCACGTCAGCGAGATCTGTGGTAGCCAGAGCGAGCGGATCGCTGGCGATTTCAGGGCAGCCGGGCTTCAGCACGTCCGAGTCTTTGCGGGCGGCTATTTTGAAGATTGGGTGAAGGCTGCCGTCAACGAATCCCTGCGGCCGTAATCAAGTTGCGGCAGGTCGTATGGATTTTGCGGCCACAGGTGTGAAATCACAGGTGTGAAATTTCGGGCCGGTTTGCTAAACCATTGAAATTAATGGTGGCCAGGGACGGAGTTGAACCGCCGACGCCAGCCTTTTCAGGGCTGCGCTCTACCACCTGAGCTACCTGGCCACATGTCGAAACCCGCTCGCCGCGGGCGGCGAGGACTGTTCACTGCACGCTGCTTATGGCGGGATTGCAGACCGAGCGCACGTTGCGAACCGCAAGCGTGTGGAACGCAATCGATTATAACAATCACATCCGATTCCCTCAATGTGATCGCAATTCGACCCGCTACCGCAATTCGTAACAGAAAATTTGCCACGGATTCGCCGGATTCTAAGCGATATATTTAATCGATATCCTTGTTAACCATCTCCGCAGATTCGTGAAAATCCGGGGCAAATTTCCTAAGCGGCGAAACCCTTCACGAACTCCACCAAGCTGCGCAGCGCAATGCCCGACGGTCCTTTCGCGATCCACGGCTTCTGATCCTCCATCCACGCCGTACCCGCGATGTCGAGGTGAATCCAAGGCGTGTCTTCGGCGAATTCTTTCAGGAACATGGCCGCAGTCACCGCACCTCCCCAGCGTCCGCCAGTGTTCATGATGTCGGCAATAGACGAGCGAATCTGCTCTTTATATTCATCGTCCAGCGGCAGGCGCCACATCTTCTCGCCCGCCTTCTCATTCGCATGGTGGAAGCGGTTGTACATATCGTCGTCGTTGGCGAAGACTCCCGCGTTCGCGTAACCCAGCGCGACCACCACGGCGCCCGTCAGCGTCGCCGCGTCCACCAGGTGAGTGCATCCCAGTTGCCGGGCATAATAAAGACCATCGGCCAGCACCAGCCGTCCTTCCGCATCCGTATTGATGATCTCAATCGATTTACCCGACATCGCGATTTGCACGTCTCCCGGCTTCTGCGCTTTGCCGGAGGGCATATTCTCGGTCGCGCACACGATCCCGATCACTTTCACCTTCGGCTTCAGCAACGCGATCGCCCGCATGGTGCCGATCATCGTGGCGCCGCCGGCCATGTCGTATTTCATCTTCTCCATGCCATCGGCGGGCTTGATCGAAATTCCGCCCGTGTCAAACGTAATTCCCTTTCCCACCAGGCCGATCACTGGCTTTGCCGGCGTGCCGGCCGGTTCGTACGTCATCACGATCAACGCGGGCGGTTCGTCAGAGCCTTGCGCCACGCTCCAGAACGCCCCCATCTTCATTTCTTTGATTTTGTCGGGACCATATACTTCGCACTTCAAGCCGACTTCCGCGGACATCTTCTTGGCGCGCTCGGCGAGGATAGTCGGCGTCATGCGATTGGAAGGCTCGTTGACCAGGTCGCGGGTAAAATTCTGCGACTCGCCGACGATTTGCGCCTCATTCGCCGCCTTCTCCAGCGCAGCCTTGTCTCCGCTCGCAACCACCGTCAGCGACTCAATCTTCTGATCCTTGCGGTCGCTGCGGTAATAATCGGGATCGAAATCACCGATATGCGCGCCTTCCACGATCGCGCGCACCGCCTCCTCCGTCGCAATGCCGGGCGGTGCGATAAAGCCAAAGTTGCGAATTCCGCGCGCTTTCAGCGTGCGCACCGCGGCTCCCGCCAGACGCCGCAGATCGTAGCTGGAAAACTTTTTCGCTCCGCCGCCGCTCACCAATAACAGCCGCTTCGCCTTCAATCCGGCGGGCTTGTGCAGCAGATTCGTCTCCAGCGCTTTGCCATTGACTTCGCCGCTTGCCAGCAAATCCGCCGCGACGGATTGAACAGCTGCATCCGAGCTCGCCACTTTCAATTCTGGCTTCTTGTTTTTGTCCCCAGCCGCTGCGTTCGACTGATCCAGCACAACGGCAACGAGGGATTCGGTTTCGACTTCCGCGGGCGTAGAAAGAGAAATAGTCGTCTTCATAGTTTGGAATGCGAGTTGAGGTATTTCTTCCAGTATCGTCGGCAAGGCAGGAATTACGCAAGGGGAGGGTCGATCCTCGCTTCGATCAGAGCCGATTCGCTACAAATCTTTGAACCAACCGACCATTGCCACCGTACCGTAATCCAGCGCCGGGGGCGGATGACGCGCTTTTGCGCCTGGAGTATGATTCAAGACCGTAACCAGAGGTGAGCAGGCATGGTCACTCGTTGGAAGTTTCTCGCTCTCATCGTTGTTCTCGTGCTGGTCATTTCGCTGGTGAGTCGGAAAACCGCGGCCGCGGCTCCGCAAGCCGCACCCGCCGCAAAAGCCGCGCGTGCCGCCGCCCCGGCATCGTCGGCGGCGGTTTCGATCCCTGAAACCGTCGACGCCATCAACTCGCCGGCACCGATGTCGCAACGCATCGTGCATTATGAGATTGACGCCAAGTACGACGCTGCTAAGCACACCGTTGACGCCACCGAGGTCCTCACCTATCACAATCTGACCGGCCAGGCGCTCGATCACTTTCCTTTCCATCTCTATCAGAACGCGTTCCAGCCCAAAGCCACCTTTGTGCGCGACGCCAAACTCATGGGCAGCCGCGACACCGGTTATACAAGCTGGGACGACAAAGACTACGGTTCCGAGGAAATTAAGACTATCGAAGTCGTCGGTCAGGGCGATCTCACCAAGAACTTGCAGTACATCGCGCCCGACGACGGCAATAAAGACGATAAGACCGTCATCGATCTGCACGTCGCCAAGCCCATCGCTCCCAACGCGTTCGTGCAATTCAAAATTGCCTTCCAAACCAAGTTTCCCGAAACCCAGGCGCGCTCCGGATGGAAGCGCGATTTTCTGCTCGGCGGCCAATGGTTTCCCAAGGTCGGCGTGTGGTGGCATGGAGCATGGAATTGCCATCAGTACCACAACACGACCGAATTCTTTGCCGATTTCGGCGTTTTTGATGTGAAGCTCACCGTGCCGCAGTACGAGGTAATCGGCGCCAGCGGCATTGAGACGGGCAGCATCAACAATCCCGATGGAACGAAAACCGTGACCTACCACGCCGACGACATCCATGATTTCGCCTGGACCGTCAGTCCTCGTTACAAAGTCCGCGAGAGCACTTATCAGGCGCAGATGGGGCCCGTTAAATTGCGCTTTCTGATGCAGCCCGCGCACTGGAGCCAAGCCGAGCGCCACGAACTCATCGTCCGCGAAACTCTCGACCGCTTCGAAAAATGGTATGGCCCGTATCCCTACAAATCGCTGACCGTGGTCGATCCCGAGCCCGACTCCGCCGCCGGAGGCATGGAATATCCCACCTTCATCACTGGCGATTCCAGCTGGTTCATGCCCCAGGGAATGCATCTTCCCGAACTCGTCGTCGAACATGAATTTGGACATCAATACTGGTACGGCATGGTCGCCACCAACGAATTCGAAGATGCCTGGATGGACGAAGGCATCAACAGCTACACCGAGGTCAAAGTGCTGGACTCCATCCTCGGCAAGAACACGACCATCCTGAACCTGGCCGGTGCAACCTATGGAGAGCGCGAGGAGCAGCGCGATGGCTACATCGGCGTCGCCGATCGCGATGCCATAGCCGAGAAAGCTTACGACTACTACAATTCCAACTCCTATGGCGGCATCACCTACGGCAAGACCGCCAGCGTGCTCCTTACTCTGGAAGGCGTCATCGGCGAAGACACCATGGCGAAAGCCATGCATGTGTACTTCATGAAATACCGCTTCACTCACCCTACCAAAGAAGATTTTCTCAAGACCATCGAAGAAGTCTCCGGCAAAGACCTGCGCTGGTATTTCAATCAGGCGATCTACGGCACACAGGTATTCGATTACGAAGTGTCGCAGGCGGAATCGTTCCCCACCGACTGGTATCAGGAAAATAAGGATAAAGACAAGAAAACAGCAAAGAAGGGTGGCAAAGACGATACCGTCTACCAGTCCTATGTAGCGCTGCATCGCAAGGAAGATTTCATCATGCCGGTCGAAGTGGAGATCAAATTCGATAACGGCGAGAAGGTGCGCGAGCACTGGGACGGCCAGGGCCGCTGGATCCGGTACAGCTACCAGAAAAAAGCGAAGGTAGTCTCAGCCGAGATCGATCCCGACCACACCGTTCAGCTTGACCGCAACGACTTCAACAACAGCTATGTCGTCGAGCCCAATACCAAGCCGACCACGAAAGTGTCGAATTACTTCCAGTTCCTCACTCAACTTGCAAGCCAGGTGATGGCCTGGTGGGCCGTCTAACGGAGACAACCATGCAAACTATTTTCGAAGACAAAACCAAAAATCGCAGCATCGTCGGCGACGGCCTGGGCATGGTGTTTTCCAACAAGCGCTACATCATCTGGTTCTGGTTGCTGAACCTGGTCTTGGCCTGGATCGGCGCCTCCGCCTTCCGCCAAAGCGCGCACAGCATCCTCGACCACAGTCTCTATAGCGAAAAGCTGGTTCATGGATTCGACGTGTCGGTGTTTGGTGAACTTCTGGCTCGGCCCGAGTTCGGCTCCATGGCCGAGGTAACCACCCCGGCTCTCAGCCTTGCCTTTGTCTTTTTTCTCGCCACCGCTCTCTTCCTGCCCGGAGTTTTCGCCGGTTACGCCTCCACCTATCGCCTTCCGCGGGAAGATTTCTTCCGCGCCTGCGGCAGAAATCTGTGGCGCTTTATCCGGCTGATGATCGTTGCGGGCATCGTGATGGGCATCGTCGCCGGCATTCTCTTTGCCGCCAATGGCGCCATCGCTAAGAAGGCGACCGAGAGCACCAACGAGGTGCTGCCCTTCACACTGAGGATGATTGGGCTGTTCGTCATCTTCCTTATCATGACGACCTTGCGCATCTGGTTCGATCTCGCCGAAGCCGACGTCGTTTTGAACGACCAGCGCGCCGTGCGCAAGTCGATCGCTGCCGGATTCCGCCACACCTTCCGCGGCTCGGCGCGCCTGTTATCGAGCTACGTCTTCGCTACGATCTTTGCAGCGATTTTCCTGGTGGGCGGCATCTGGGGTTGGGAACGTTTCCTTCCCTCCGACGGCATCGTGCGAGCATTCCTGCTCAGCCAGCTGATTCTCTTTCTGTTGTTGATCCCCCGCTTCTGGCAGCGCGGCATGGCCGTCTCCTATTGGAAGCAAAGAATGCAGATCCCGGTCGTTGCTGCGGTAACGGCACCCGCGACCCCGGAACCGGTTCCCGTAGCAGCGGTCCCGGAAGCAGCCCCGGTAATCCCGGCGACAATCGCGCCCACGGAGGGTTCGTAAAAGAATTACACGCCCTAGATTGACTCTGTGTTCCCCTGTGTCCCCTGTGGTTCCAGGTTTTAGGGCGTTCTCAGCGTTCTCGCGGTGTGTTAGGTTCTCGGCGCACTCCGCGTTTAAAAGCCTTTGATGTTCCGACGCCTCCGTCACAACACCACAATCGTGATCCCCGGATTGTTCCTGCCGAGATCCGGATCCCGCTTGAGTTCCCCCTGCGCCTGCAACAGCCGCCATGTATCCTCGTCCGCCTTCGACCAGCTCTCCCCAAAAATGCAGCCGCGAATCTGTCCCGCCTCCCCCAACTCCTGCAACCGCCTCTGCACCGCGATTCGAATATCCCCGCCAGATCCCGTCGATCCGTACCCATGAATCACTTTCAGCAGAACATGCTTTTCTCGACGCGCAACCGCGATCTCCTGATCCAGGCGCTGCAACGCCTCATGCACCGGCGGACGATCGGATTTTAGGTTCACTGTCTTGATTTGTAAGCTCCGCCTATTCTCGCGGTTGGAGATGAGGAGTGGACACAAGAGTCTGATCTTACTTTCGCGCCCGTCCTCGCGCCACAGCCTCCCGCGCTTCCTTATCCGCGGTGCGCCGCCGCTCCGTTTCCCGCTTATCCCAGAGTTGCTTGCCTTTGGCCAGCGCTAGTTCAAGCTTCACTTTGCCATTCTTGAAATACAGGCGGGTAGGGATCAGCGTCAATCCCTTCTGCTGCGTCTTCCCCATCAGTTTCCGGATCTCCTCCCTGTGCATCAGCAGCTTGCGCGTCCGCAGCGGCGCGTGGTTGAAGATGTTGCCATGCTCGTAAGGCCCGATGTGGGCATTCAGCAGCCACAGTTCATTGTCCTTGACCAACCCGTAGGAGTCCTTGAGGTTAGCCAATCCCCCTCGAATGGACTTGACCTCCGTCCCGGTTAGCACCACGCCGCACTCAAATTTTTCCAGCAAGAAATAGTTATGTGCAGCGATCCTGTTAACAGCGGCATCCCTCTGCCCGCTGGCGGTGGGGTCGCGCCGGGGATTTTTCTCCGGATTTGCCTTGGTCTGATGTGTGGATTGGCGTGCCATGGGGTAAGTAAGTATTTATCTTAGCGCAGGGCCGCCGGCCCACGATTCGCCAGCTTCCGGTATCCGATGCCTTGATGTGCAGGGGGTTGTTTGCTGGAAGACGGCGGGCGGAAGCCGGAAGCCGCCATTGGTCCTACGACTAAAGAGTGTAACTCCCGGCTCCACAAGCACTTCGGGAGCCGGAAATGGCGATGCTATAATCGCGTTACCGCGAATTTCTGGGTTGTTTCGAGTGGATATCCTGCGCCAAAACCGCGGGATCCCGGGCGCAAGCCCAGGAAAACTGCTGTCCGGCCAACATCGTTTCAAGAGGAACATCTCGTGAGGATTATCGAATGAGACGTCTATCGCGCCCGGCCCTGCTGCTGTGGCTGGTCGTACTTCTAACCCTCCCCGCTCTCGCCGACAAAGCCAAAGATCTTTACAACAAGGGTCAGGATGCCGAGGCTCGCCAGCATTACGTGGACGCTTACAACTTCTTCAAGCAGGCTTACGACCTGAAGCCCAAAGACTTGCGCTACCGGGCCGCTTTTGAACGCTTGCGTTTCCAGGCCGCGGCCGCTCTGGTTCATGACGGCCAGCAATTGCGCGAGGATGGCAAGCTCGAAGATGCCGTGGCCGACTTCCAGAAGGCGCTCGCTATCGATCCTTCGTTGTTCATCGCCAAGCAGGAACTCACTCGTACGATGAAGATGATCAACGATCAGAAAAATCCCCCACCCCAGGCCGCCGGACCGCCCAACAGCCTGGAGGAGCAAATCCGCGACGCGGGAGGGCCGGTAGAGCTCGCCCCCATCTCGAATATCCCCATCACCGTAAAGCTCACGGACAAGTCTGACGTCGTCTACCGCACCATCGGACAACTGGCTGGGATCAACGTTCTGTTCGATCCCGACTACACCCCGCGGCCCATCAAAGTGGAACTTAACGGAGTCACTCTGGAAGAGGCGCTGGAGATCACTGCGCTGGAGTCGAAGACGTTCTGGCGCCCCGTCACCTCGAACACGATTTTTGTCGCGACTGACAATCCTGCCAAGCGCAAAGAGCTGGAACAAAGCGTCCTTAAAACTTTCTATCTTACAAATCTTTCCCAGCCCACCGAACTGCAGGATGTCGTGAACGCGATCCGCGCCGTGCTCGATGTGCAGCGGGTGCAGCAGTTGCTCTCGCAGAACGCGTTGGTCGTCCGCGGAACTCCGGACCAGATCGCCCTGGCGCAGAAGTTGGTCGATGACCTCGATAAAGCTCGTCCGGAAGTCATCATCGACATCGCCGTTATGCAGGTGAGCAAGGATAAATCGCGCACCTTGGGCCTTAGCCCGCCCACCAGCGCCAGCGTTACTCTGCAAAGCAATCTCAACACCACCAGCACCACCACCGGAACCACTACCGGCACCACCACCACTGGAACAACGCCTAACGGCATTGTCCTCAACACGCTGGGCGACCTGAATGCGACCGATTTTCAGGTCACCATTCCGTCCGCGAATCTCTCCGCGCTGATGACCGACAGTGATACCAAGCTGATTCAGAATCCGCAGATTCGCGCTCTCGATGGCCAGAAGGCTTCGCTCAAAATCGGCGACCGGGTGCCCGTCGCCACCGGATCGTTCCAGCCCGGCATCGGCGGCGTCGGTATCAATCCGCTGGTCAACACCCAATTCCAGTATCTCGACGTGGGCGTGAACATCGAAATCACTCCTCACGTGCATGCCAATGGTGAAGTCACGCTGAAGATCACCATGGACGTTTCCGCCGTGACTGGCCAGTCCAACATCGGCGGAATCAGCCAGCCCATCATCGGCCAGCGCAAGGTGGAACACGAAATTCGTTTGAAGGATGGCGAGGCCAACCTGCTGGGCGGCATCATGGAAGATCAGCAGACTAAGTCGCTGACCGGAATTCCCGGCCTGGCGCAGATTCCCATCCTCAAGTACCTGTTCGGCCAAACTACGCAGGATCATTCGGAAAACGAAATCGTATTCGCCATCGTTCCCCATATTATTCGCGGCGCGGATGTAACCGCACAAAACCAGCGCGCCATCGATATCGGCACCTCGACCACGATCGAGTTGCGCCACGTCAGCAAACCGGCTCCCGCCGTCACTCCGGCGCCCGCGAATCACGCCAATGCCGCTCATCAGGCGCCGGCGGGACAGCCCGCCGCCAATCCTGGCGGGATGCCCAGTTTCCTCTTCGATCCGCCGACCATCGACGCCGTCAAGGGCAAGACTTTTGCCGTGAACCTGTTGATTTCCGGAGCGCAGAACGTTTCTTCCGTCCCCGTGCAGGTCAACTACAATCCGCAATTGCTGCAGTTGGTGAACGTCTCGAACGGCGGCTTCCTGTCGCAGGATGGGCAGGTGGTCACCTTGGTGCATCGCGAGGATGAGGCCATCGGGCAATCACAGATCACCGCCTCGCGTCCGCCCGGCTCGGGTGGAGTTTCTGGCCAGGGGGTCGTCACCACCCTGACGTTCGAGGCCAAGGGCACCGGGCAAACCCCAATCACAGTCACTCGTGGTGGGGCGCTCGATCCCGGCCTGCAGCCGATTACGGTCAACGGAGCCCAAGCCGCCGTGACGATTCAGTAAGCCACCGTGCAAGCGCCATGCCGTGGAAGAGCGGCCCTTTAGGGCCGCGTAACGCATCAGACGATTTATGGGCTTTAGCCCCTGTGGCTGTAAAGATGAGAGCAGAACTTAAACCCGGACTCGGCCGAGGAGGCCCCCTGGAATCCTCCCACGGCTTCACCCTCATGGAGTTGATGGTGGCTACGGCCATTATGGCCATTCTCACCATGATGGCCCTACCCTTGGCTCGCGTCACCATCCAGCGCGAGCGGGAAAAGCAACTCCGCCAGGCCCTGTGGGAGATGCGCGACGCCATTGACCGCTATAAAGAAGCCGCCGACCGCCAGATGTTTCAGACCAAAGTCGACAGCCAGAACTATCCCCCGGATCTGGACACATTGGTCAAAGGCGTAGAAATCTCCGGCGGCAAGAAACTCCGGTTCCTGCGTTCTATCCCTGAAGACCCCATGACCAAGAGCAAGGAGTGGGGCCTGCGCTCGATGCAGGACGATCCCGACTCCGATTCCTGGGGCGGACAGAATGTGTTCGACGTCTACACCAAGTCGGAAGGCACCGGGCTCGACGGCACGAAATATAAGGACTGGTAGAAATATAAGGACTGGTAAATGTTCGGGGGCGTGAATAAATCAGAGTCCGGCACGCGCATCCGCCGATGCAGGCGTTCGCTCAGTGGCCTGTCTGTCGGAAAGTATATCGGCGCTCCGCAGAACGGAAGCCGCAAGCCGCAAGCCCAGCGCGGCTTCACTCTCCTCGAGCTGATGGTGGTCATCTTCATCATCATGATCCTGGCCTCGATCGCCATGCCCGTCTACAACCAGTCCGTTGTCCAGGCTCGCGAGTCGGTGCTGCGCTCGAACTTGGGCACACTCCGCTCGGTGATCTCGCAATACACTCTGGACAAACAGAAAGCCCCGCAATCACTCGATGATCTGGTCACCGCAGGCTACCTCCGCCAGATCCCCGTCGATCCCATGACCCGCCAGCCCAACTGGGAAGTCGTCCAGGAAGACGTCATGATGGCCGTCGACCAGCAAGATCCCGGCATCACCGACGTCCACTCCGCCTCCAACGCCACCGCCAGCGACGGCACCGCCTACAGCACCTGGTAGCCAGCGCACTGTATTGCGCAGAATCGGCGGCATTGCCCCAACCAACACGCACCAGCCCAACTCGCGGAAAGGATTACACTACCTCCGAAGCGGATAGAAGCTCGCTGACCACATGGCAACCGCCACGACCCGAAGTCATACCTCCCGACCGTTGTTGTTGGCTCTCGGGATCGTCTTTGCAGCCCTGACCATTTTCTACAGCGCAGCATGGATGTACTACATTCGCCGCCCGTTGCCGATGCCGCCGGTCGAAATTGGCTTCGACGAATCGTATTCTTCCGCCGGAATTGAGATTCAGAATGTGCACCCGAACAGCCCAGGGGAACAGTCCGGACTGAAGGCGAACGATCGCATCATAGCCATTAATGGACGCACCGCAGATTCACCGGCAGCTTGGAACGACTTGATGTCGCGGACCTGGCGGAGTTCACAACCTGGAGAGACAGTGACTCTCACCTTGCAGCGGCCGGGACACTCACAACCGCTCGTGATCACCCCCCAGTTTCGCGCCCGGCAAGGCGCAGGCGACACCGGCGGCATCGCCCGAACCATAGCGGTTCAGATCCTCGACTTGTACCCACTGCTATTCCTGATCGTTGGACTGGCGGTTTTGTTTCTGCGTGTCGAAGACCGCAACGCATGGCTGCTGGCGCTGGTATTTGGGACCTTCATTGCGGCCGCGGACATGCCGGACGAATTTGCTGCCGCGCCGCCAAACCTCCAGTCCTTCATGCTCGCCTATCGGACCATGATGGGCAGTGTTCTGACTGGACTGTTCTACTTCTTCTTCGCGGTTTTCCCCACACGTTCTCCGATTGACCGTAAGGTTCCCTGGCTGAAGTGGGCGCTGCTGCTGGCCTGCCTGTGTTTGGGCCTCGGAGGTTACCGGCACGGTGACTATAGGGCATTGCCCGTTATGCTCGCGGTGGTGCCCGACCACATCGCGCAGGATGCCCGAAGAGTCGTCTCTTACGGGTCTGTTCTTCTGGGGCTCGGTTCCCTCTTATGGAACAGAATCAGCGCCTCAAACAAGGACGACGTACGCAAGATCAAAGTGATTTTCTGGGGCACCGTGGTCGGCGTGAGCCCCGCTGTAGTCATTGCGCTCGCGCGGGAAGTTTTCCACGTGCAAATTTCCTTTTGGCTGAATTTCATCAAGGTCATTCTGCTGTTCCTGTTTCCCCTCTCCTTCGCCTACGCTGTGGTGAAGCATCGCGTACTCGACATTCCCGTCCTGCTGAAGCGCAGTGCCCGCTACTTCATTGTCGAACGCGGTTTTGTGCTCCTCATTCTCGTCCTCTGTGTGGGCCTCACATCGTGGTTCGGGCAGGCATTCTCGCATTATTTCTCTGCTGGCTCGAGGGCCGCCATTCCCATCGGTGCGACCTTCGGAGTGCTGGTGATCTCGGGCGCAACCCAAGCCCATCGCCGCGTCCGAACGCGGCTGGACCGCGCTTTTTTCCGCAGTTCCTACGACGCCCAGCAAATTCTGCAGGACCTTGCCGCAAAGACCCTCAACACCAGCAGCCGCGAAGGGCTGGCGTCGCTTCTCCAGCAGAACATCCTGGATGCGCTGCATCCGCGTTCCGTGTTCGTCTACCTGCGGGCCAACAACGGACAGTTGTCGGCGTACGCCGGCAATCCGCCAACGGCAGCGACGACGCTTTCGAGCAGTGGGGCCGGAATCGCCGAACTGGCGCAGCGCGACGGACCGCTGGAGTTGATCCCGGACGAGATGCGAGGAACGCAGCTGGCGCCGCTCGATCCCGAGTGCCTGGTGCCGATTCGCGGCTCCAGTACCGGTACGCTCGAGGGACTGGCCGTGCTCGGTCCCAGGCTTTCCGAAGAACCTTACTCGACCAGCGACAAGCGTCTGCTCGCATCCGTTGCCAGCCAGGCCGGAATCGCCATGCGCAGCATCACCCTCGCGGAAAAGATGGCGGAGCAGATGGAAGCGGAGCGCCGCACCGAGCAGGAAATGCAAATCGCACGCCAGGTGCAGAGCCGGTTGTTGCCCCAGCAGGTCCCTTCGCTCAAGACGCTTGCCTGTTCCGGCAAGTGCATTCAGACGCGCGCCGTCGGAGGTGACTACTACGACTTTCTCGATTTCGGGTCAGGCCGTCTCGGTTTAGTGCTGGCCGACATCTCGGGCAAAGGAATGTCGGCCGCGCTGCTGATGGCGAATCTGCAGGCCAATCTGCGCGGTCAATACGCGCTGGCGCTGGAAGATGTGCCCCGCCTGTTGCGCTCCGTCAATCTGCTTTTCTACCGGAACACTGAAACCTGCCACTATGCCACCATGTTCTTCGCTATCTACGACGATGCCTCTCGGCGCTTGCGGTATGTGAACTGCGGCCATAATCCTCCCATCCTGATGCGCGCCAGTGGGACGGTTGAGCGGCTTGCAGCCACGGCGACCGTGCTGGGATTGTTCGAGCAATGGGATTGCACCGTCGCCGAATGCGAGCTCGCATCCGGCGACGTCTTGGTGATTTACACCGACGGGATTTCTGAAGCGGGGCCAAACGAGGAAGAAGAGTATGGCGAACAACACTTGATTGCGACGATTCGGAAGCGTCAGCAACAATCCGCCGCTGAAATCATGGACACCATTTTCACCGATGTGCAGCAGTTCAGCCGCGGTAGGCAGGCCGACGATATGACTCTGATCGTAGCTGCCGGCTTATAGCCGCCCCCAGCACCGAACCTGGTAACGAAACTGCCTTCACTGCGCACTCTGTGGCGACGACGATTTCTGCGCTGCGAGGCGTTCCCTAAGCTGGTCGCTGAATTGTTTTACCTGTTCGTCCGACAATTGGAGCTGGCCTTCGAGGATCAGGGTCAACCGCCCCGCGCCCGCATCCTGAAAGCTGGACTTGTGGAGGGTTGCGAGCTCCTCACTCGCAGACGGGATGGCGGCCCTCAGGTTTGCGCTCCTCTCTAATAAGGAGAGTACAAAAGCCGTGATCTGCTCACGCAACGTCACGCCCAGGTCGCCGGAGAGCAGCGAGTCGTGAAGCGTTCCTTCCGCCTCGACCTTGCTGATCTCGGAAGCCAGCTGCAATCCGCCCTTTGCATCAAGCGACGGAGTGAGCCTGACTTCCAGCGCTCCCTCAGCCTCCGCCAGTTCCGTGGGACTTCCCGGCCCCTGAAATCCAGGACAAATCCAGCGCTCATAATGCAAGCGCGTCACCACCAGGGTTGCCGGAGCGTCGGGAATAACGTCGCCTTCTCGAACCTCAATGCGCTCACCACAGCGCGGAGAGCGATTGAGTTGCGCGCGCAGCACGTCGGTGATGTTTTGCTGCAGATCGGACAGATCGGCGATAAATCTCAGCCCAAAAAGGTTATGGCCGTCAGCGGCGGAGGTTCGAAAGATGAGGCCCGTTCCCGTCACCGCGATCGAGCGTCCGCCAACATCCGTCGAAGTCGTCAGCGGAGGGAGCCTCAGCGTCAAATCCTGGCTGGAAGATTGGAGAATGATCCCCATGTCGTTCGCGAGTTCCGCTTGCCGCCTCTGGAAACGGGTGAGGGCGTCGTCGAGATTCGTGGCGGAGGCGGCCACTTGTTCACTTTCCCCTTTCGGTGACTCAAGCGCTCGATCGAAAACCTTCGCTTCAATCTCGAGCTCGGAGTCCGCTCTTACCAGTCTCTTTGTGAACTCCTTCAAACCCGACTGTTGTACCGAAGACAATGCCGCCAGAAAGTTCTCGGTTCCGGCGCGAGCTTGTTGGATGGCCTGATCCAGACTGGCATCGCGATCGGACAGTTCCTTCGGGGGCGGGACTTTTTGCAGAAGCTCACGCAAGCCCTGCAGTTGCGTGCCGGCAGTCTGAGCGTACTGCATTACCTTGAGGAATGCAGCGCTTTGATCGCTGCTGGCCTGCACCGCCATGTAATGTTCGAACTGTTTGAGATCGTCTTCCGTGCTGGCTCGCTCCGGAATGTCCGGGCAGTCGAATACACAGACCAGGCTCCTCGAGCGCGTTCCGCGTCCGCCGCCCCCACGCTGGGCCAGCATCTGGCCGGGGCAGACAAGAAGAACCATCCCGAGCGCGAGCGCGGCGGCCGCTCCACCGGGACACACGCCAACCTTCAGAATACCCTCTGGGAACATGAGGCAGATCTTCACAAATGTTTACAACCTGAATGAAATCGCGGAGTTAAGGCCAGATATTAAACTGGGATGTGGGTCGTCCGCAATCTGTAAACCCGCAACCGGTGAGTTCCGCCACTGAAGTTTTTCACAGCCCCCATGTGACATCTGACCTTGCGCCGCCAATCCAAAGAGCAGATCATGATCAAGGCGTAAGCGGTAAGTAAGGAGATCTTGGAAGACGCTCCAAGCTCTTTGTTTTCAGGATTTTGACCTCTAACCCTTAGGGGCTCAAGATTTTGCGGACACTTTTTGCAGACACCGCGCCAGTCAAGCCTTCCCGAGGGGTGGGGGGAGGGGGGTTTACCTGCCATTACCTACGGAATTCCCAAAACGGGAACCTCGCTCTCCGTAGTTTGATCCCTCGCTCGCATTTTTTTTGGCGTTCTTTTCCACAGCGCCGCTTTCCCTTCGTGCATCTTCGTGTCCTTTGTGGTTTCCGAATTTTACGATTCCCCGCCATTTGTACTGTCCACCTGCGGCGATTACCATCTATCTATGCCCGTCGAAACCGAGATCCAATCCCCCACTTCGATTCGTGCGCCGCGCGGCAATCAGATCACCTGCAAAAGCTGGCAGCAGGAAGCTGCCATGCGCATGCTGATGAACAATCTCGACGATGAAGTCGCCGAGCGCCCCCAAGATCTTGTCGTCTACGGTGGAACCGGACGCGCCGCGCGCAGTTGGGAAGCCTACCACGCCATCGTCAACACGCTGAAGACTCTCGCCAATGATGAGACGCTGCTGGTGCAATCCGGCAAACCAGTCGGCGTCTTCAAGACGCACGATCACGCCCCGCGCGTGCTCATCGCCAACTCCAATCTCGTCGGCCATTGGTCGAACTGGGAGAAGTTCAATGAACTGGAGCGCGCCGGACTCATGATGTACGGACAAATGACCGCCGGCTCCTGGATCTACATCGGCTCGCAAGGCATCGTCGAAGGCACATTCGAGACTTTCTCCGCTGCGGGCGAAAAGCATTTCGGCGGAGACCTCGCGGGCAAGCTGATCGTCAGCGGCGGAATGGGCGGAATGGGCGGAGCTCAGCCCCTCGCCGCAACCATGACTGGCGCGGCTTTCCTCGGCATTGACGTCGATCCCGAGCGCATCAAGAAACGGCTGAAGACCGGATATTGCGACTTCATGGTCACCACGCTTGACGAAGCCTTGCGCATTCTGAAGAATGCCGTGCGCAAGAAGGAAAACGTTTCGGTCGGGCTGGTCGGCAACTGCGCCGACATCATTCCGGAATTAGCCGAGCGCGGCGTCGTTCCTGACATTCTCACCGATCAGACTTCCGCGCACGATCCGCTCAACGGATATGTGCCGAACGGCATGACCTTCGAGCAGGCTCTCGATCTGCGCCAGCGCGATCCGCAGGCCTATCAGGAGAAGTCGCTCGACGCCATGGCCCGCCACGTCGAAGCCATGCTGCGCCTGCAGAAAATGGGCGCGATCACGTTCGATTACGGAAACAATATCCGCACCTTCGCCTTCGAGCGCGGCGTGAAGAATGCCTACGATTTTCCCGGATTCGTTCCCGCCTACATTCGTCCGCTGTTCTGTGAAGGACGCGGCCCGTTCCGCTGGGTCGCGCTGTCCGGCGAAGCGTCCGACATTCACGTCACCGACGATCTAGTCCTGGAACTGTTTCCCGACAATCGCATCCTGCGCCGCTGGATTGACCTGGCCCGCAAGCGCATCAAGTTTCAGGGCCTGCCCGCGCGCATCTGCTGGCTGGGATACGGCGAGCGGGCGCAATTCGGCCTGGCGATGAACGATCTGGTGAAGAAAGGCAAGATCAAGGCGCCTATCGTGATTGGCCGCGATCATCTGGACTGCGGCTCGGTGGCATCGCCCTTCCGCGAAACCGAGAGCATGAAGGACGGTTCCGACGCAGTCGCCGACTGGCCGCTGTTGAACGCGCTGCTCAACACGGCTGCGGGAGCATCGTGGGTTTCCATCCACAACGGCGGAGGCGTTGGCATCGGCTACTCGCTCCACGCCGGTCAAGTCACAGTGGCGGACGGAACGGAAATGATGGCCAAGCGCATCGAGCGCGTGCTCACCACAGATCCCGGCATGGGCATCATTCGCCACGCCGACGCCGGCTACGAGGAAGCAAAGCAGTTCGCGAAGAAGAGCGGCGTGAAGCTGCCGATGGAACAAAAGTGAGTCCTCCCCTGCTGCTGGTGAATGCACGCCAGCTACTCACCTTGGCGTCAACGAAGACGGGACCGCGACGCGGACCCGACCTCACCGAACTTGGGATTATCGAAGATGGAGCGGTGCTCTGCATTGGCGGCAAGATTGTTTCTGTGGGCACAACCAAAGACGCGCTGCGCGATCCCTGGCTGAAGAAGAATCGCAGGAAGGTCACGGAGATCGACTGCGCGGGCCAAGTCGTACTGCCCGGGTTTGTCGACTCCCACACCCATCCGGTTTTCGTCAGCCCGCGGCTGGTGGATTTTGAGAAACGCATCGAGGGCGCCTCCTATGAAGAGATTGCTGCCGCCGGCGGCGGAATCCGGTCCAGCCTGGAGGCCGTGCGCAGTGCGGCCAAGAGCGCACTGGCGGCCAAAATCCTGAACACCCTGAACGACATGGCTGTGCACGGAACCACGACTGTCGAAGCCAAATCAGGCTACGGATTAACCGTTCAATCGGAATTGAAGTCGCTGGCAGCCATCCGCGAAGCCGCTTCCCGCTGGCCCGGAACGGTTGTTGCCACCCTGCTCGGAGCCCATGTCGTGCCAAAAGAGTTTCAGGGCTGCTCACAAAAGTACGTCGAGATCGTCTGTAAAGAGATGATTCCGGGCGCGGCGCGGCGGAAGCTCGCCCAGTTTGTCGACGTTTTCTGCGACACCGGCGCATTTACGCCGCAGGAGGCCGAGCAGATTTTTGCCGCCGCGAAGGAACACGGGCTAAGCGTGCGGGCACATGTGGGCCAGCTTTCAGAAACGGCTCTGGCGCCGTTTCTGCGCTTCGATCCAGCGTCATTCGATCACATGGACCACGTGAACGAGGCTGACATTCCGCAACTGGCGAAGAGCGAGACGGTCGCGACGCTGGTCCCCGGCGCAAACTATTTTCTGGGTCTGAAAGATTATTCGAACGCGCGCCGGCTGATTGATGCCGGAGTGCCGGTCGCGCTGGCGACTGACTACAATCCGGGCACATCGCCAACGTTGAGCATGCCCATGGCCATGTCGCTGGCGTGTACGCACATGAAGATGTCGCCCGCCGAAGCGATTGCGGCTGCTACGATTAATGGAGCGTGGGCGCTGCGGCTGGGCGATCGCAAAGGCAGCATCGAGCCCGGTAAAGATGCCGATTTGGCGATTTTTACGGTGGATGACTATCGCGAGATCCCGTACTGGTTTGGCGCGAACCACTGCGCCGCGACCGTCTGCAATGGAATAATGCATACTAGTCATTGAACTTTTGCGCAACTTGATGCGTAACGATCCGTAGACGAGTGCCTCCTGTGGGTAGCGCTCGAAGACTTCATAGAAAATGATCCGATTCTCACTCAGAGGAAAACAATGAAGCGAATTCTCGCGGTTATGACCTTTCTCGTGCTGGCACTCTGTGCGGCAAGCGCGCAGCGCCTGCCGGAGATTGCCAAACCCGAAAACTACAAACTCACCTTTACTCCCGACCTGGACAACGCCAAGTTCGAAGGCGATGAAACGATTGCCATCCGCGTGTTGAAGCCCACGTCAGAGATCACCTTGAACGCCGTGGACATCGACTTCCACGATGTGACGATCTCGAGTGGCGGCACAACGCAGAAAGCCAGAGTCACGCCGGAGAAAGACAAAGAGATGGTCGTGCTGTCGGTGGAAAAGGCGCTGGCCTCCGGGCCTGCCACCATTCGCATCACGTACACCGGAACTCTCAACAGCGAGATGCGCGGATTCTACCTGGGCAAAGACGATCAGGGCCGCAAGTATGCCGCAACCCAGTTTGAGTCTACCGACGCGCGCAGGGCTTATCCCTCATTCGATGAACCGGATTACAAGGCGACGTTCGACATCACGGCTGTGGCTCCTAAGGGCATGGTCGCGATCTCGAATCAGAAAGTGGACTCCGACACTCCCGGCCCCGGAGATAAACACACGGTCAAATTTGCCACCACCCCGAAGATGTCGTCCTATCTCGCCGCACTCGTGGTCGGCAACTTTGAATACGTCGAAGGCGAAGCCGATGGCATCCCGATTCGGGTTTACGCGACCGCCGGCAAACAGGAATTGGGCCAGTTCTCGTTGGAAGTGGCGGAGCACGTTCTCAGTTACTACGACAAATATTTCGCCATCAAGTATCCCTATGGCAAGCTGGATCTGATCGGCTTGCCTGATTTTTCCGCGGGCGCCATGGAGAACACCGGCTGCATCACCTTCCGCGACGTACTTCTCCTCATCGACGAGAAACAGGGCTCGGTCGATCTCAAAAAGACGATCGCCAGCGTGATCGCTCACGAGATGGCGCATCAGTGGTTCGGCGATCTGGTCACGATGAAATGGTGGGATGACATATGGCTCAACGAAGGTTTCGCGACCTGGATGTCGAGCAAGCCGATCGAGGCGTGGAGGCCGGAGTGGAATTTCAATCTGGACGACGTCAGCGCCGCCGCCGGAACCATGAATGTTGATTCGCTGGCCAACACGCGCCCCATCCATCAGGCCGCCGAGACTCCGGCACAGATCCAGGAACTGTTTGATGGAATCGCATATGGCAAGGCCGCTGCCGTGCTGCGCATGTTGGAGTCTTACCTGGGAGAAGAGACCTTCCGCGCCGGCGTGAACGCGTACCTGAAGCAACATCAGTATGCGAACGCCACGGCGGCAGATTTCTGGGACGCTCAGACGCACACATCGAAGAAGCCGGTGGACAAGATCATGCCCACCTGGGTGGAACAGCCAGGCCTGCCCATTGTCAATGTGAAGACGCAATGCTCGGGCAATTCCACCAACGTGGAGCTCTCACAAAAGCGCTATTACTTCGATCGAACCAAGTTTTCTGAGCCGAACGATCAGTTGTGGCAGGTTCCCCTATGCCTGCAAGGATCGGCCGACAGCGCCCCGAAATGCGAACTACTCACCAAAAGGGAAGCAACCTTCACGCTGCCGGGATGCTCGACCTGGGTGCTGGGCAATGCCGGGGCAACCGGATACTACCGAGTGGGCTATCAACCGGATGTGGTTCGCGATCTGGCGAGCAGCGCCGAAATCAAGCTCAGTCCGGCCGAGCGGATTTCGCTGGAGAATGACATCTGGGCGTCGTTGCGCGTGGGCCGCGAACCGGTGGGCGATTATCTTGCTTTCGCCGAGGGCCTGCAGCCGGACCGCAACCGCGCAGTGCTCGAGGATCTGCTCGGCGGACTCGATTTCATCGACCGCTACATGGTGAACGACAACGACCGCGATGAATATCGAACCTGGCTGCGGCAGCTTCTGTCGCCCATCATGAAGGACGTGGGATGGGAGCCGAAGCCGAGCGATACCGATGAGCAGAAGACGCTGCGCGCGCGGTTGTTCTATGCGCTGGGTTACGATGGTCGCGATCCGGAGGCGCTGAGCGAAGCGCGAAAGATCGCGGATCAGGCGTTGGCCGATCCCTCCTCGGTCGATCAAGAACTCGCTGGCAGCGCTTTTCCTTTGGCCGCCATTAACGGCGGTCCGGATTTCTACGACAAAGTGATATCGGCCATGAAGAATTCCAAATCTCCAGAAGCCTATTACACCTACTTCTTCACCCTGCGGGATTTCAGCGATCCGAAATTGCTGCAACGGACGCTCGATTTTGCGGTCTCTCCCGACGTGCGGTCGCAAGATGCGCTGCAGTTGGTCACCGGAGTTCTCAGGAATCCCGCAGGACAGGACCTGGCCTGGAAGTTCATCCGCGAGCACTGGGCTGAACTGGAAAAAACTGGAGGCCCGTTCGCCAGCGCGGAGGTGGTGCAGGCTACCAGTTCGTTCTGCGACGTGGGCTTGCGCGATCAGGTGACGGAGTTCTTCGCCGCTCACAAGGTCGAAGGAACCGAGCGCACCTATAAGCAGTCGATCGAGCGCATCAACAACTGCGTCGATTTGAAGTCGCAGCAGGAACCGCAATTAGCTTCCTGGCTGGGACAGCACAGCACGGCGGGCGGGAAGTAACGCTAAACTGAGAGATGACGGCCCGGGAACATTCCGGGCCGTTTTCTTTTGCCGGCGACTTTACGGCATGACTGGCAACAGCAGGTGAGAAGGAAGATCTGGCGAACAGTAGATACGCTGCGTGGCTGGGACGAAATCCGACGCTGTCGCCTTGTAGATGCTGGGCACGAATTTCTGCGGATTGCGGTCAATCACCGGAAACCAGGTGGATTGAATCTGCACCATGATGCGGTGCCCTTTCAGGAAAACGTGGTCGTGATCGCGCAGCGGGATCTTCCATTCTGTGGGCTTGTTGGCCACTAACGGCTGCGGGTGTTCGAAGCTGGTCAAATATCGGCCGCGCCGTACTTCCATGGCGACGGGCAGTTCGTATCCATTCAAGGATTGCGCGTACTGGCCCGGCTTCGGGCCTTCCTCGGGATTCCAGTTATCTTTCTGCGCATCTTGCGGGTATACGTCGATCAGTTTGACCACGAAATCGCTATCGGTCCCCGAAGTGGACGCGAACAGGTCTGCGGCCAGCGGACCGGTGACGGTCAGATCGTGATCCAGCGGGGCGCTGACAAAGGAAAGCACGTCCGGGCGATGATCGACGAAGCGCTGGTCAGCGACCTCCCAGGTGCGCCAGTCGCCTCCAGGATACGTCGGAGAAATAGGGCGCTGGCGGTAGGGCACGGGATTGGCGGGATCGGAAACGTATTCGCGATACGCGGGCTCGCTGCCCTGCCCGGGTGCACCGAACGATAGCGTGCCGTCCGCGTGTAAATACAGATTTGTGCTTTTCGCTTCCTTCGGGGGCCAAACCGCATACGTGCGCCAGGTATTCGACCCGCTCTCAAATGTGCTTGCCTGCCAGGACAGCTTTTCACCCTCGCCATGGAGGTAATAGCGGAAAAACGGCGCTTCGATGTTTTCACGGAATTCTCGCGCAGTCTCGTGCCCGCCAAAGGGAATCAATCCAATGCTCTCGCCCTTCGGGCTTTGCCATTCCCCGTGGTACCAGGGACCGGCCACGATGAAGTTGGTATGCTGCGGGTCATTTTCTTCCCCGTGCTCGAAGATCTGCCAAGGTCCCCAAGGGTCTTCCTGATCCCAGAATCCCGCCACATTCAGATTGGGTACGGTAGACGCGTGGAGCTGACGCACCCAGGCTTCCTTTCTCCAGAATTCGTCGTAGTTGGGATGATCGACCGTCGAGTTCCAGTACGGAATCGATCCGTGCAAATATCTTGCGTTGATGTTCGACAGCGGGCCGAGATCGAGATACCACTCATAGGTATCGTAAGTTTCGAACTCAAAATGCGTGTTCTCGTTCTTGTCGGCCTGCTCCATGACGGCGTACTCGAAATCGTAGCTTTCGCGGAGCGCGCCATAGCGGTGATCGTCGTCGTTCATCCACTGATCGACGGGCGAAGCCTGCTCGCTCATGGCTTTGAGCGCGGGGTGCGGATGCAGCAGGGCCAGCGCGGTGGTCAGGCCATCGTAGGAGACTCCGAACATGCCGACTTTGCCATTGTTGTTGGGAACATTTTTGATCAGCCAATCGATCGAATCGTAGGCGTCGGTGGTTTCGTTGGTGGCTTTGGGATCGTTCAAATCCACCCACGATGAAAGATTGAACACGCCCTCCGACTTGAAACGTCCGCGCAGATTCTGAATGACGAAGATGTATCCGTCGGCGGCGAGTTCCTTGAGTTGGGGCGGCATGTGGTCGGGCGCTTTCTCGGGAACGCCGTAAGGGGTGCGGCGAAACAGAATCGGCAACGGCCCTTTCTGATCGAGGGGCGTGAGGATCGCGGTCTGCAGATGAACGCCGTCGCGCACCGGGATCATGACCTCCTGCAGCTTGAATATGGGTTTCGGGGCGGGTTCAATCGGTTGTTGCGCAGCGGCCGAGATTGCGAGCAGGAAAGCGAGGGCACAAGAAAGGGAGAGGCGCACCAGTTCCTCCGGCACTTCGTTTAAACGAAGCGCGAAGTATATCAACGGAGGGTCGAGGGAGGAAACTGCCACGCCCTTTGACTCTTACCGTTTCGCCGTTGTCACGCTTCACCTTTGCGGTTCGTAATCCTAGAACAACCTCCCAATGATGAAATTCACGCGGCTTTGGCCGGTGGGGCTAACGCTTCCCGCCAGCGCAATAGGACCAACGAAGGTGTCGGCTATGATTCCCAGATTAAAGGTGCCCCGAACCACCACGGGACCGGGATTGTCGTGCGGAGCGCCGAAAGCGCTGCCGGCTTCGTACCATCCGCCCCAATAGATTTTTTTTCCCACCAACGGTGGCAACTTGTAAAGGTCGCGCCGAAAGCCGAGTGAGGCATAGGCGTAGTGATTTCCAAGAAACTCATCGGGGAAATATGCTCCGAGGTGAAATGGTCCGCCCAGCTGAAAAATCTGAAACGGCCCGGCGGAGCCGCGGAAAGTGGTTCCGCCTGAGATGTCGGTAAACAGCGAGGTCTTTTCGCTGATGGGGATGAAGTGCGAACTCTGCACCTCCGCCTGGCTGATCGGATGGGGCAGGTTCGGGCTCTGCAGCACGCGCGACAACGTCGCCTCGACGAGGCTGCCTTTGCTGGGAACCGACGGGCTGTCGCGCCCGTCAAACACAAAGCGTGCGCGGAGCTGCCCCGTGCTGCCGTGAACGATAGGAAGTCCTGTAGCCCCGACCAGCGGGTCCAGCTTTCCATTGAACAACTCGTAGCCCAGCCGCAATTCGCTTCTGCGCCCGGAGTCATACCCGATATCGAATCCTCCTCCCGCGCGCTCATCGCCAAAGATGGCGACGCGGGTCAGGCCGCTGAAAGAATTGCGGCCGTACTTGGAGGCGAAAGCATAGGGCGCGACAAACAATCCAAATTGGCCCACGGGCTGGTAATACTCGGTCGCGCCCAGGTTGCTGGAGCCGAAAAGAAGATCATTGCGCCACTCGCCGCCATGATGGGCAATATCCATGAAGGTGACGCGAGCGCCGGCGGAGAAGTCAAAGGCCGCCACGCCGGAGCCGGCAACGTTCACGGCCAGATCGACGAAGGGCGGGCCATAGGACTTTTCGTGAGCCGTGACGCGGAGGGCGGGAACTCCGTTCTGGGTGAATCCCTCATAGCCCAAATCATCAAACTCGCCCTGCCCAGCGATGCGCGTAAGTTGGGTGTCGAGTCTGTGCAGGTCCAGTGGCTTGTGCAGGTCCTTGCTGAGTTGCTGTTGAATTCTTTTATCGGTGTGCGGGTCGGCGCCGGTGACCACGATGGCGTCGACTCTCCGGATGGGAGCCCGCTTTCGGGCGGCACGCGCATCCAGATATTGCTGCCACTGGTTGGGATCTTGAATGGCATAGGGCAGCAGATCGCCCGACTGGCTGGCTACAGTCTTGTAGCCGAGCTGAATCAGTTGGTCGACCTTGCCGTAATCGTTCACCGAATAGCCCTTCATGTCGACGCTGACCTTGGCGTCGGCGAGTGCGAGGGATAGGCGTTCGTTCTGCGTGATCATGACGTCAACCGCGCGGGAGAGCACTCCGGTAAGAGAGTTAAGTTGGGCGACGTCGCCCGGAGGCAGGCGAAGTTCGACCGCGATCACCACGTCGGCACCCATGGCCTTGGCGGTCTGGACGGGAATGTTTTGCACCATGCCGCCATCGGCGAGGATTCGGCCCTTGATCTGCACCGGAGTAAACACGCCGGGAATCGCCATGGAAGCGCGCAGCGCCTCAGCCAAGGGGCCATCCTGCAGAACCACGGTTTCCCCGCTTTGCATGTCGGTGGCGACGCAGTGGAATGGAATGGGGAGATCGTCGAAGCTGGAAATGCCCGATTCCGGGAAAGCGATGCGGTCGAGCAGCAGGTCGACCCCTTGTCCGGGATTGAGGCCATTAGGACCGCTGAGACCGTGTTTCAAGCCCAGAGGAGCCTCGATGAGAAAGTTGCGGCGATCCTGCTTGCGGCGATAGGACAGCTGTGAGTAGGCCGGTTCCGGAAGAAGAGCGCGATCCCAATTGATTTTCTCCGCGAACGCCTTCATTTCGGCGGGCGACATTCCCGTTGCGTACATGGCGCCGATGATGCTGCCCATGCTGGTGCCCGCAATGCGGTCGACGGGGATATGATTTTCTTCCATCCATTGAATGATTCCGATTTCCGCGAGGCCCAACGCCCCGCCGCCGCTCAATGCAAGCCCAACGACCGGACGCGGCTTGGGTGGTTCGGATGCCTTGGCCGGCTCGGACTGCCGGGTGTGAGCCAAGGTTGATAACGTACAGAAAAAAAGTAGGAGAGCGGTTGGAACCGCTAGACGCCGATCCCTGAATTCCATGACGTGCTCCTGAGATGCTGAAGCGTACCGCAGTCGGGGCGAGGATTTAAGTGAGTAAGAAGGTTAGCAGGTTGGAAGTGCTGCGCAGCAATCTCCGGCTCAGCGCGCCGCGGGAGCGGAGGAGTTTTGCAGTTCCCGGACTTGCTGGGTCACATTGCGAACCGCCTCAATGACCACATCCGGCCGATCACTCTGGATATAGTGTGAGCTGTTCTCCGCGATAACCCGCGTTCCGCGAGTGGAGAGATGGGCTAACTCGTCCTGCATCTTGTCCCAGGCTTGATTCACCGCCTTATTGAGATCGGGAGCCAGTTCGCTGGAGGGCTTGTCGGGATCGTGGGAGAGCACGGCCAGCGGCATGTCGCCCAGCGAACCGGTGCCGGCTGCCTGCGCCGCGCTGGTGGTGAATGCTTTGAGCTCAGCCACTCCCTCGCGCGCCGTCTGGAAATTGCAGTCCGCGGCACGAACCACGGGATTTTCGTCACAGAAGCCAAGCAAGCGCGGAATCCCGAGAGGCGTCGTGTATTCGAAGAACTCGGCTTCGCGCAGCCAGCTTCCTTCCATGCCTTTGAGTTCGGGTGGAAAGCGGTTTTCCTGATCGGGATGGGAAGCATCGACCAGCACCATGCCGACGACTTCGTTGCGATAAAGGCTGGCATAAAGGCGCACATCATATCCACCCATGGAGTGCCCCACGAGGATGTACGGAGGCGGGATCTGTGCAGCCTGCAACAGGGCATGCAACTGCTTGGCGATGACTTTGCTGGTGCGCGGTTCATTGCTGGAATCGCTATAGCCGAGCCCGGCCCGATCGTAGGAGCAAACGCGCGTAAACTTCGCGATCTCCGGCTGCACTTTGCGCCAGGAAATGTAGGAGTCGCCCAGACCGGAATCGAGGATCACGGCCGGACTTCCGTCACCGGTGCAGTCGATGTGCATTTTGAGTCCATCGACATTTACCAGTTTGCCGGCCATCGCATTGAAACGCCGGTCGCGGGTTTCAGAGATGTTTTCGTAAAGAAATCCTGCGCCAGCCGCAAGCACAAGCAACAAGACCATACCGACGAAAATCCGGCGAACCCAGGGGTGAGACGGCGCCGATGAGTCCGCAGACTTCAACATACGCGTGGAGACGGTTGCAGCACGGTTGCAGGCATTTTACATGACTGGGGGCACCGTGATGCCCATGACGGCCAGAGTTCGAATCAATTCGCGGCGGACCACTGCGACGGAGGCCAGAAGGAATTCTTTCCGCTTCTCATCGGCTTCGCTGAGGATGGGATAACGGTGGTAGAAAGTGTTGAAAAGCTGCGCCAGTTGGAACACGTGCTTGGCCAGATAGGCGGGCTCGGTGGTAGCGATGCATTGATCGATCACGTAGGAGGTCTTCGATGATGTGAGCCACAGCTCCCAGATATCGTCGGCGGAGTCGCCCGATAAATATTTCTCCAGATCCGCAGCAGAAAGTTTGCCGATGGCGTGTGGCAAAAAGGTATCCGCGTCGAGCCCGGCTTTGCGGAAGATGCTACCGGCGCGCACGACCGCATATTGAGCGTAGGGCCCGGTCTCGCCTTCGAAGCTGAGCGCATCTTTGAAATCGAAGGCGATCACCGACTGCTTGGTGTACTTCAGCATGAAGTAGCGCAGGGCCCCGATGGCGATTTGCGTGGCGATCGAAAGACGTTCGGGATCGCTCAGCTGCGGGTGCCGGGAATCGACTTCTTTCTTCGCCGACACGATGAGCTGATCGAGCAAGTCGTCGGCCTTCACGCCGAAACCTTTGCGCCCGCTGACACCGATGAACGATCGCGCCTTCTCTTCTTCGGTCAGGTTGTAGCCCAGTTCGGCGGCGCAGCGCGGAGTCAGCACGACCATGCCATAGGAGAAATGCGTAAAATGGTCAGCCGCTTCTGCGTGTCCCAGATCGCGCAGCGCCTCCTTTACTGTGTTCTGCGCTTCCGACTGTCGTACGTCGATGACATTGTAGATTTCAGCGACGTTGCCAAAATGAGGGTGATCCTTCTCGCCTTGGGTCGAGGAAATCCAGCAATCATGCTGGTTGGGATAGCGATAGAACTTGCGATATTCGAAATCGCGGCCGAGCAGGCCGAACTTCCACATGTGGTAAGCGATGTCTTTGCCGACGTAGCCGACAGTTCCGTTGGAGCGGACGATCACTTTCTGGTCTTCTTCGCAGATCGAGGGTTCCAGCCCCTCAACCCCTATTCTCGTGAGGACTGCATCAAGATCCTCCTCTCGGGCCTCTGTGCTCTCCGTGTCCTCTGTGGTGAGTTCTCCAGTCCCGGCGCGCCGCATGACCCAGCAGCCTTTGTTCTTGCCTTCGGTTTCGAAGGTCAGCACGCCGCTTTCTTTCAACTTGGTGAAAGCTGCGTCCCAGAAATGCAGGTGCAGGATTTCACTCTCGCGGGGAAGAAAGTCATATTCAATGTCGAGCCGATCCATGGTTTCGAGATGGCGGCGAAGCACGGCCGTTGAGATCAAATCGGCAATGGCCGCCGTCTCGCTTCCTGCATCTTCGATGGCATGCAGCGTCTGGAGGCGCGCTTCCTTGTTCTGCTTGTCCCGCTCGTACCACTGCGAAACGCGGGCATAAAGGTCCCAGCAGTAATAATCGAAACGAGGCTGGCGAATAAGAGCCTCGATCTCGGAGCGGTTTTTTTTCTCGATGTGGGTGAATCCAACTACCACGTCGGCGACCTGCACGCCGGTGTTATCAATGTAGTTCTGAATGTCGACTTTCCTGCCGGAGTAGCACAGCAGCCGGACGAAGGTGTCTCCGAGAATGGCGTTGCGCAGGTGGCCGATATGCGCGGCTTTGTTGGGATTAATGCTGGTGTGCTCAACGAGAATTTTGCCCGCAGGGGCAACGGCACGCGGCTTCTCGTCGGAGGCCAGCGCACCGGCGAAGAACGCGCGATCAATCTTGACATTCAAATATCCCGGAGGAGCCACCTTGATCTCGGCAATGCCCTGGATCGGCCCGATCTCGGCCCGGAGCGCCTCGGCAATTTTCAATGGCGCCGAACGCAACGGCTTGGCGAAAGGAAAAATCGGGATAGCGAAGTCCCCGAGTTCAATCTTCGGAGGCTGCTCCATGACTACGGCAGGCAGCACCGCATTGGCGGGCCGCTGCTCCAGACACTCCCGCACCCGCTGGGCCAGACGATGTTCCAGATGACGATACAAGGAAGCCCTCTAAACTATTGGAGAAACAGTGATTTTAACAGAGCGGGCGGGGGCGCGAGGTTTGACGCGGCAACAAGCCGTTCCCTATGATGAAAGTTCGGCCGAAATCGGCGCCAGCACAGAGACATAGAGGCACTGAGAGAAATCAATCAGGATCATAACTTTTCTTCTTCGTGTCTCGGTACTTCTATGGTGGATTGAGTTTCTATGCGCATTGCGTACCTCGAATGTTTTTCCGGCATCGGCGGCGACATGTTTCTGGGCGCGCTGGTGGACGCTGGAGTGTCGCCGCGACTGCTGGAGGAAACGGTTTCAGCGCTCGGGGTAGGTGCGAAGCTGGAAATTGGGCGCGTGATGCGCAGCGGCATTTCGGCAACCAAGGTGGACGTTTGGGTGAATGGCGAAAAGGATATGCCGCGGGAGCAGTACTGGGCCAAGGAGGCCGGCTCCATATCCAACGCCGCACATTCGCACGAGCATCCTCATGAGCACGGGAACCAGCATGCGCTCGAGGATCTACACGCTCACAGCGAACGCTCGGCGACCGGCACACATGGTCACGCGCATCCTCATCGCGGGCTGAGTGAGATTCGTAAGATCATCTCCGCGGCTGGGGTTTCTGACGCAGCCAAGAAAAAAGCGATCGCCATCTTTGAAGCCTTGGGCGCGGCGGAGGCGAAGATCCACAACGTGCCCATCGAAACGGTGCATTTCCACGAGGTCGGGGCGGTCGATGCCATGGTGGATATCGTCTGCGCCGCGGTTGGGTCGGAAGCTCTGGATGTCGATGAGATCGTTTGTTCTCCGCTGAATGTTGGAGGTGGAACGGTCGAGTGCGCGCACGGGACATTTCCGGTGCCGGCTCCCGCGACCGTCGAACTGCTGAAGGATGCGCCGGTGTATTCGTCCGGGGTGCAGGCCGAGTTGGTCACGCCCACGGGTGCAGCGATCGTGAAGACGCTGGCCCGGCGTTTTACGGCTTTCCCCGAGATGAGGATTGAGAAATCCGGTTACGGCGCGGGATCGAGGGAGTTCGCGGGACTTCCCAACGTGCTGCGGCTGGTGATCGGAGAGTCCGCCTCGAAGCTGGCGCACACGACCCTGGAAACCATCACCATTCTCGAAGCCAACCTGGATGACTTGAATCCACAAGTGTTCGGCTATGTGATGGACCGGCTGCTCGAAGAAGGCGCGCTGGATGTGTTCGGAATGCCGGTGCAGATGAAGAAGAGCCGTCCCGGAACGCTGCTGACGGTGCTGTGCAAGCCGGAGAGCGCTGGTAAGCTGGCGCAACTGATCTTTGCCGAGACCACGACGCTGGGCGTGCGCCGCCGCGAGGAGACGCGCCAGACGCTGGCCCGGCGCTGGGAAAATGTTCGCACCCAATGGGGAGAGATTCGCATCAAGATTGCCAGCATGAATGGAACAGTCACGAATTACGCGCCCGAATATGAAGACTGCCGGCGCATCGCGGCGGAGCACCACGTGCCCTTGAAAACCGTGATGCAGGAAGCGGCGCGGATTTATCTCCTTGCTGAAAAACCTTAACCACAGAGGGGCACAGGGAACCACATAGAGAGCCTCTGTAGTCGTCACCGAGAATTATGACCAGGAAGTTCTACATCACGACCCCGATTTACTACGTGAATGCGCGGCCGCACATTGGCCACGCTTACACCACCATTGCCTGCGACACCATTGCGCGGCGGCAGCGCATGCTCGGCGCCGACACATTCTTTCTGACGGGAACGGACGAGCACGGGCAGAAGATCGAGCGCGCGGCCGAGGCCGCGGGCAAGACTCCGCAGCAGTACGCGGACGAGATTTCCAACGAATTCCGCAAACTGTGGAAGCGGATGGGAATTTCCAACGACGACTTCATTCGCACGACGGAAGATCGGCACAAGAAACGGGTGCAGGTACTTTTTCGGCAGATCCGGGATAACGGATACATCTATAAGGGCACCTACACCGGCCAGTATTGCGTTTCCGACGAACTCTACGTGGACGGCGCGCAGCCCGGTGATCCCTGCCCGACCTGCGGGCGCATTACCGAAACGGTTCACGAGGAGAATTACTTTTTTAAGCTCTCGGCTTTTCAGGACAAGTTGCTGGCGCTCTACGCCAATCCTGATTTCGTGCGTCCCGAGACCCGGCGCAATGAGGTGATTTCGTTTGTGCGCTCGGGGCTGCGCGATTTGTCGATCAGCCGATCGACATTTTCGTGGGGAATTCCTGTGCCGGACGATCCCAAGCATGTGATCTATGTCTGGCTCGACGCGCTGGCGAACTACATCACAGCGATCGGCTATGGATCGTCGCACGCAGGCGCACAAGAGGCATTCAAGAAGTACTGGCCGGCCGACGTTCACATGATCGGGAAGGAGATCGTGCGCTTCCACTGCGTTTACTGGCCGGCTTTTCTGCTCGCCGCCGGCCTGGAGTTGCCGAAGGCGATCGTAGCCCACGGCTGGCTGCTGTTTGAAGAGAGCAAGATGTCGAAGTCGCGCGGCAACATCGTGCGCACCGAGACCATTCTCGACGTACTGGGCGCGGACGCGCTGCGCTACTTCCTGCTGCGCGAAGTGGTGTTTGGGCAGGATGGTTCGTTCTCCTTCGACGCGCTGGTGCAGCGCTATAACTCCGATCTCGCGAACGGTCTCGGTAACCTGGCGAGCCGCACCTTAACCATGATTAACCGGTACTTCAAGGGCGAAGTGCCGTACCCGTCGCACGCGGTGGGTAGAACAGCCGCTGACGACGCCATCGCCGAGATCGCGCGACAGACGATCCGCGAATTTTCTACGCTGTTCGATCAATTCCAGTTTTCCCGCGCGCTGGAAGCGGCCTGGGGCCTGGTGGCCGCGGTCGATAAATATATCGTCGAGAACGAGCCGTGGTCTTTGGGCGAAAAGCAGGATGATGAGAGCCGGGCGCGTCTGGCGACCGTGTTGTATACATCCGCGGAGGCGTTGCGCATCGCCACCGCGCTGGCGCACCCGGTGATTCCCGACGCGACCGCAAAAATCTGGGAGCAGATGGGACTCGGCGATATCCAGAAACTGGATTTGACCAGGCTGGCTTGGGGTCAACTGCAGCTGGGCACCAAGCTCGGCGAGGTACGCCCAGTTTTCCCGCGCGCTGACAAAAGTACCATTGAAAGGATGCAGCAGATGGAAGAGCAGCAACGAGGACCAGCAGTGGCGGAAACCAAAGAAAGTGCTCCCGCACCGGAAGCACCGGCTACGCAAACCGCTCCGGGAATTACGCTGGGGACGGCCCACCCAACTCCCGCCGCGGTTTCGCAGGACGGAAACAAGATTTCGATTGACGATTTTGCCAAGGTCGAACTGCGCGTGGGTCTGGTGAAGGTTGCCGAACGCGTGCCCAAGGCCGACAAGCTTCTGCGCCTGGAAGTGGATATTGGAACAGAGGTACGGCAGGTGCTGGCTGGCATCGCGGAAGCTTACGCGCCTGAGACTTTGGTGGGGCGCAAAGTGGTGCTGGTAGCGAATCTGGCTCCGCGGAAATTGCGCGGCATGGAATCTAACGGCATGATCGTCGCGGCCTCTCCGGAAGGCGGAAAACCCGTGTTGGCCAGCTTTCTTGAGGATGTGCCGGTAGGAGCCAGACTGAAGTAAGCCGAGCTTGCGCTCGGCGGACAGCCGAGGGCGGCTGTCCCCACATAAGCTGTCCCACACATGTCGTGTTCGTCGATTCTCACGCTCATCTCGATGGCAAGCAGTTCGACTCCGATCGCGAGCAGGTGATCGCTCGCGCACGGGAGGCCGGAGTGCAGACCATGGTCGCGATCGGAAATGGCGACGGTCCTCCGGTTCTGGATGCGGGGATTCAGCTAGCCGAGAAATATCCGTTCTTGTACGCGACCGTCGGCATTCATCCCCACGAAGCGCGGCTGGCGTCCGATACCGCTTACAGCGAGATGGAGCAGCTGGCGCGGCATCCCAAGGTGATTGCCTGGGGCGAGATCGGGCTCGATTATTATTATGATCACTCGCCGCGTGACATCCAGAAGCAGGTTTTCGTGCGGCAGATGGAACTCGCGGCGGCAGCAAAACTGCCGATTGTGATTCACTGCCGGCCTTCCGATAACAGCGACAACGCGTGGGACGACTGCCTGACCTTGATCCAGTCGGAATGGGCTCCGAAAGGAATCGGCGGCATTCTGCATTGCTTTACCGGAAAATGGGAGCAGGCCAAGCGCGCGCTCGACCTGGGATTCATGATTTCCTTCGCGGGAAATGTCACGTTCCCCAAGGCGCAGCAGATTCGGGACGCGGCCCTGCAGATTCCGCCCCACCGCATGCTGATCGAAACCGATTGTCCCTATCTCGCGCCCGTCCCCTATCGCGGAAAGCGCAACGAACCGGCATACGTGAAAGAGACCGCACGTCAGTTGGGCGAATTGCGCGGGCTTTCCACGCAAGCGATGGGGGAGCAGACCGCACGCAATTTCTACAGTTTTTTCAAATTATCTGAAACCGCTGAAAACAAAGTTCCCACACGTTAGGCCGCGAGTTCTGTTATCTTCTGGAAAGATTCCTTTATTTCAGAAAGATTAGAAATATATGCCCGATAACAGCTTCGACGTCGTCAGCAAAGTCGACCTGCAGGAGGTGTCGAACGCGATCCAGCAGGCGTTGAAGGAGATTCACACCCGGTTCGATCTCAAGGACTCGAAATCGAATATAGAGCTGGAAAAAGATGCGATCGTGCTGCATTCGGCCGACGAATACAAGCTCAAGGCGGTCAATGACGTCCTGCAGCAGAAATTGGTGAAGCGCGGAGTTTCGCTGAAAGCATTGACCTATGGCGCGATTGAACCCGCAGCCGGAGGAACTTCCAAACGCCGCGCCACTTTGCAGCAAGGCATCGCGATTGAAAAAGCCCGCGAAATCGTGAAGCTGATCAAAGACTCCAAGAAGAAGGCACAAGCTTCGATTCAGGGGGACCTGGTGCGCATCAGCGGGAAGGACCGCGATACGTTGCAAGAAGTGATTGCCTTGTTGAAGCAACGCGATTTTGGAATCGATTTGCAGTTTGTGAACTACAGAACCAACTAAGTTTTCACCACGGAGACCCAGAGGCACGGAGAAAGATCATTGCGCTGGTTTCTCCGTGACTCCGCGGTCTCGTGGTAAATGAACTCTCGATGAGCGCGCCGGCCACCATTAACGGGAAAGAGATTTTCGATCTGCTGCGGGACGACCTCGTCGCGTTGGAGGATGAGTTCGGGCGCGGCACCGTCTCCGACGTCGGAGCGATCACCGAAATTGGAGAATACCTACGCGCGGGCGGCGGCAAGAGAATCCGGCCGGCCTTGTTGCTGCTTTCCGCGAAGCTGCTCAATTATCAGGGCCGAGGAGCGGTTCGGCTGGGCGCGGTGGTCGAGATCATCCACACGGCAACCCTGGTTCACGACGACATCATCGATGAAGCCGATACCCGCCGCGGGCGTCCGGCGGCCAATACGCAATGGGGCAACTCCAGGTGCGTGCTGGCCGGCGACTGGCTCTACATGCAGGCCTTCAAAATTGCGGTGCAGGAGCGCAATTTCCGCATCCTCGATACGCTTATCGAGTTGACTCAACAGATGGTCGAGGGCGAGCTGCTACAACTGGAGAAGCTGGGCAAGCTGATCTCTCTGGACGAGCACTTCGATCTGATTTATCGCAAAACGGCGTGCCTGTTTTCGGTCTGCATGCGGCTGGGAGCGATTCTGGGCGGCGCACCGCCGGAGCAGGAAAAAGCTTTGGCCAAATACGGCTATGATCTGGGAATGGCATTTCAGATCGTGGATGACGTTTTGGATTTGACCGCTTCCGAGGACATCCTGGGTAAACCGGTGGCCAGTGATCTGCGGGAAGGCAAACTCACGATGGCGGTGATCCATTCCCTGGAGCGCTGCACGGCGGAAGAGCGCGGGAAAATTGAAACCATCCTCCGGGACCGGGCCTTTAACGGCGTGACTCATGCGCAGATTCTCGAGATCCTACAACGTTACGGATCGCTGGAGGCCGCGACCACTCACGCGGCCCGCTATGCCGAATCAGCACGCAAGGCCATTTGCACTTTTCCGGACTCCGAGATCAAACGTGCCCTGCTCTGGGCTCCCGAATTTGTGGTGGCGCGCGAGAAATAGTACTGCCCTTGAACGGCACCAACCTTTGAAGAGCCAGTCATCCCGAAGCACCGCGCTTTTGCGAGCGGGGCGAGGGATCTCCTCAATAATTCCTTACGATCGACGGTTCACTTCTAATGAAGCCTCTGTGTGAGCCGAAGCACGAAAACTCGCAAAAACCATCCTTGACCATGATCACTATGATCGGTGACGGTCGCCACAGAAATTCATGCCTTGACAGCCGCAAAATGCTGCCAGTTGATGGGAGGGTTCGCCAAGCGGAAGGTTAACGAGACGCACTGGCATGCGGTGGGGTCGGATTATCCGACCCCACTTCTCTCCCCTTGGCACCTGAGAAAGGCAGGTCGCTGGGGGTCCTGTCCGCGGCGGGCCGACATCAACGAGCAGCGGCTTCAGTCGAAGCTTTAGACGAAAGGCGCCTTGGTTTTTCGACGCGCCGGCCCGAACAGGGCCGGAGAGACTTCGAGTGCAAGCCGCCGCTTTTCTCACCCTGTCGAGGAAGTCCTCCTGAGAGACTCGCTCCTCGTACATGAAGCCGGACGGATCCGATGGATCCGTCCGGCTTTGTTTATACTGGAACCTTTCCTGGGGCTCTGTTTGCGGCCTATCTGCCCGTTATGCATGATCTGCTTTCGATGATGGCGCGCCATGGCTACGTGCTGACGTTTGCCGTGCTTCTGGCGGAGGCGATGGGATTTCCCGTCCCCGCCGCGATCGCCCTGGTCGCCGCCGGCGCCGGCGTGGCGTCGCACACGCTGTGGGGCCCTTCTGTGCTGGTGGCGGCGATGTTCGCCCTGCTGATCGGCGACAGCGCGCAGTTCTGGCTGGGCCGGTACACCGGCTGGGCTCTGCTGGGATTTCTCTGCCGTCTGTCCATGAACCCGGAAACGTGCATGCTGCGCTCGGCGGAGTCGTTCTATAAGCGCGGCAAGGCAACGCTGGTCATTGCCAAATTCATTCCTGGGGTTAACACGATGGCGGCGCCGCTGGCGGGAAGCATGAAGATGCGCTTCGGGCAGTTTTTGCGGCTCGATTTTGCCGGGGCCCTGCTCTACTCGGTTACTTATCTTTTGATCGGATTCCTCTCGCGCGATTTTCTGGCAGCCACGCTGAAGAGCTTCCACGCCGCGGGCCGGGTGATGGAAGTCGTCCTGACCGCGGTGCTGCTTGTGTATGTGCTTTATCGTGTAGCCCAACTCCTGAAATACCGTGAATTCGATGTGGTGCCCCGCGTCCAGGCGCGGGAACTCGCCGCGCGCCTGGCGAACGGCGAAGCGAACCGGATTCAGATCGTCGATGTCCGCAGCCATGGGTATTACGATGTTGGCGCGGAGCGGATTCTGGGCTCGATTCGCATCGAGCCCAACAATCTCGATGAAGAGCTCAAGAATCTTTCCAAGGACAAGGATATTTACCTGTACTGTACTTGAGCGCGCGAGGCAACCAGCGCCCGGGTGGCGCATCTACTGCGGGAAAGAGGATTCAACACGTTCGTGATCGTCGGCGGGCTGGTCGCCTGGCGTAAGGCCGGAGGACACCTGGAATCCGTGCCCAAGGATGATCTGGTGAAGCTGCCGACCTTCAGTTGATCGTTTTCGCGGGGAGGCGCAATGCGGGTATCACTTCCGCTGATCACGCTGTCGCTTCTTTTGCTGACATCCAGCAATCCGACACATTCGGTATCGGCCGGCAATGCGACCCGACCGGCTTCAAGGGAACCAGCGGCCCTCTACGATCCGAATCCAAATCACTTCTGGAACCAGCTCTTCGACGTGCTGTTCACTCGCAACGACCGGTACGGCCACAAGTACGGGAAGGACGCGCTGGACCCGATCCTGTTTGGCAATACCAAGCACCTGCTGGAAGGCGAGTCCCATCGCGAGGCGCTCCGCGTTCTGGATGAGTTTCTGCAAACCCACGCGAAAAAGCAAATCCACGAACCGCTCAAGCGGGCCATGCTGGAACGGGACCTGTGGGCGGTGTTTGACTGGTCGGCCGCGCGGGAACCAGAACGTCCCACCGATGCGACCTTTGATCAAGAGAAACGTGAGTTGCAGGTGAGGCTGGCCGAAGCGATGCGGCGCTTGGCTTTGACTCCAGAACAAATCAAGGCGCTGCCCGACAATTATGCGCAGGCAGTCGTGTCTCGGACCTTCGCCTCCGATTACGATCCCGAGCACCGGGAACGAGCCTTCCTGCCTCCCGACCTATTCGATCGGCATGGTCCCTGGGTCGAAATCGGCGCGGGGGGCGAATATGAAAGCCCGACGGGTCCTGCCATCCAGCACACGCTTGCAGTGTCGGGTCGTTCCAGCTTCAGCATTTTCATTCGTCTGCCCGAAGGCCGCAAAGCTGCTTTCGCTTATTTTCGGCAATTGTGGAACTTCCCCGAGCCTTGGATCGTGGATGCCAGCGCACCTCAGCAGGTGCAGATCAATCCAAATCTGCCGTCGTTTCCTGCGGGAACGGAAGTGGCGCTGGTGCGGCAAATGATGCTATTCGACGCGCAAGGGAAACTTGCCACCACCCCGATCGTGGAAAGCGTGCAGATCCGCGTTTATCACACGGTAACTGCGAACCAGCAGCAGGCCTTTGGTTTTGACCAAATGATCGCGCGCAGTGGCCAGGATTTTTACGAATTCCGGTTATCCCGGCCGCTGCTTTTCGCCGGAGAACATGGCGGACTGCGAGCTGTGGCGCGCGACGAAAAAGATCTGCCTATCTTTGGCGTGCAAGCGGACGATCGGTTCGAGAATCCCCCTTATCGCGTGGAGTTGACCAGGTCTCCTGCCGTCTTGCAGGAGTGCGTGATGTGTCACCACGAGCCGGGGATTGCCTCATTGAACAGCCGCCGCAATCTGGTGAAGCCGAGTTACCTCGAGCAATTCATCGACTACGACCCGCCGAACCGCTGGTGGGACAATGATGGCACGATTTACTTCAAGAAGGACCGTTTTGACTGGGGCCTGCTGAACGGATATTGGAATACGCGGTAGAAGCGGTTGGATTGTGCTATGCGCCGAACTGCCGCAGATGATGATCCAGGTGCTTGTACATTCCACGGCTCCATTCCTGGGGCGTTAACGCTCCGAAGAAGGGATGCGGATGGCGAGTACACTGCGTTTCCCCGCCTTCGTGAAACTGGCGCACTTTGAGCTTCAGTTGCTCCTGCTCGCGAAGGAAATCCCGCTGGTCTGATACGACCAACTTCTTATCCGTCGGGCTGTTCTTAGATAAGGGTTTTTCGTTAGTGTAAATCGGCTTAACCATCGCCCCGATCAACCGGCCGATCAGTATCCGTGGCGGATTGATTCGTCCCGAAGCCATATCCATGGCGGCAGAACAGTGAGCCATCATTTGCGCTACGTCCATTTTTCCCCACTGTCTCAGGGAGGTGGGCTGAAGCTGATCAATGCGCGCGATTACTTCCTCAGTGGCATCGGGCTCGAATAGATTTTTCATAATCACTCCATCCGGATTGCGCAAATCATAACAAACAGCGCAAGAGACAGTGCGAGCGAGTGTACAATTGGGCGGCTTTGCCGATGCTTCGTACCTCCAGTAGCGAGAGAGCCAGTCCGGCTGCCGGCGAATTAGCCATCGCCTGTCCTGAGACGATCGCAGGAACCGCTGTCCCAGGACAGCGCTCCTCGATGAACCACGTGCTTTTCCTGCTGACCCTGTCGGTGCTGATTAACTACATCGATCGCAGCAATCTCTCCATTGCGGCCCCGCTCCTGAAGGACGAACTTCATCTTTCGGGATCGCAGTTGGGAACTCTTCTTTCCGCCTTTTTCTGGACCTACGCGCTCATGCAAATGCCGTCCGGCTGGCTGGTGGACCGCTTCGATGTGAAATGGGTCTTTGCGGCGGGATTTTTCTTGTGGTCGGTGGCAACGGCTGTGACTGCAGTGCTGCATGGTTTTGTCGCGCTGCTCACGATCCGGGTGATCCTCGGCATTGGAGAGTCGGTCGCGTTTCCTTCCTACAGCAAGATTCTCTGCAGCCACTTCCGAGAGGAGCGCCGCGGCTTTGCCAACGCGCTCATCATCGGTGGCCTGGCGCTGGGCCCTGCGATTGGCATTGTGGTCGGAGGGAACGTGGTCGGGCGGTTTGGATGGCGGCCATTTTTCCTGACGCTGGGCCTGGCCGGTCTGCTCTGGCTGGTGCCATGGGTAGCATGGATGCCGCGCCGGGTTAAACCGTCCCGGGTGCCGGCTGCGCCCTGGTCGGGACTGCTTCCCATCCTGCGGCAACGATCGGCATGGGGCACGTGCATCGGGCAGTTCAGCGTCAACTACTACTTGTATTTCCTGGTGACGTGGCTGCCGTTCTATCTGGTGCGCGGGCGTCATCTCTCGATGACTACGATGGCGCGAGATGGCGGACTGCTGTTCCTGATGTCGGCCGCGGCAGCCGCAGTTTGGGGAAAACTTTCCGACCGCTGGATCAGCGCGGGGTCCTCCACCACGTTTGTGCGCAAGGGTTCCATGGCGTTGGGCTGCACCGCCTTTGGCATTTTTGTAGCGTTGACGGCAGTGGCGCCAGGCAATTTGCTACCGTGGATGCTGGCCGCAACCGGGGCTTCACTGGGAATCAGTGGTTGCGCCACCTGGGCGATTCCGCAGACGCTGGCCGGGCAAGAGATGGTCGGACGCTGGACCGGCCTGCAAAATTTCGTCGGAAACTTTGCCGGGCCAATCGCCCCCGCGCTTACCGGATATCTTCTCGATCGCACCGGGCAGTTCTACTGGCCGTTCTTCATTACCGCAGGCGTGGCCTGGATGGGCGCGCTGGCCTGGACGCTGGTGGTGGGTCCGATCGAGGAGGTGAAATGGGAAACGGTGTCCCGCAAGACTGCCTTAATGCCCTCCCGCCCTGCGGCAGAGCCGTCGCAGCCGTAATACACTGCATTCATGAAGCGGGAAATCGAGATTAAGTTTCGAGTAGCAGATCTGAGCGCGCTCAAACGCCGGCTGCGGGCGGCGGGATTTCGCATGGAAACTCCTCCGACGCGCGAAGTGAATACGCTTTACGACCTGCCCGGAGAAAGGTTGCGGAAACGCAAAGAACTGCTGCGACTCAGAAGCTATGGCTCGTCGTGGAAACTCACGCACAAGAGCGGAGGCAAGGCTGGACGGCATAGTTCGCGCGTTGAGCTGGAAACGGGCGTCTCCGATGGCAAGAAGATGGATGCGATCCTGCGGGCGCTGGGCTATTCTCCTTCATTTCGCTATGAGAAAGTCCGCGCGGAATGGAGCGATGGCAAGGGCCAGGTCGTCGTCGATGAAACGCCCATCGGGAATTTTTGTGAAATCGAAGGTCCGGCTCGGTGGATCGACGCGACGGCAAAGAAGCTAGGGGTGTCGCGAGATGATTACATTACCAAGAATTACGCGACACTGTTCGCGGAGTGGAAAGAACGGACAATGAGCAACGCCAACGAAATGACGTTTACGAAAGTGAAAGGGTGAGGATGGCTCGATACCGGGTCTTGAAAAGTGTGGTGCATAACGTCGGGCACTCGTTTACGAGCCTGATGAACTATGCGGACGATGATTACGTGATGGGGCACATCTTGCGCTTCGCGCGTGGCGCAGGTCGTGACACCCTCTCGATCGACCTTGTTAGGTGAGGCGGGTCCGAGCGAGCTCCTTGCCGACCCAATCTCGACGGTACCGGCGCGCTATCAAAGCTTCTTCTGGGATCTCGTCAAGCGACACGGTTCGGACCGATCCTTTGTCAACAGCGCTACGTTAACTGTGCGATACGACATCAAGGTCAGTCGCCCACTGCCCAGAAATCCGCAGGTTTTCGAAAGTCCCTATGTCTGCGATGTCCGAGTCACTGACACTCGCGGAAAAGAATACGCAGCCCACTTTCGTGGGTGGTGGTATCCAGAACGACTAAGGAAAGGAAATAGGGCCAATCCCTGGTGGAAATTCTGGAGAGCACGCATTAGCGCGAATTGATAACCAGCCCGACGGGAGCCAACGATCACGCCCCATGGCACTTCTTATATTTCTTGCCTGAGCCGCAGGGGCAGAGATCGTTGCGTCCTACTTTCGCTTGGCCGCGGACGACTTGCTGCACCTGCTGCGCCTCGCCGGCCCCAGCCATGCGGGCCGACTCCAGTTCGCGGCGCTTGCGGCGCATGAAGGCTTCTTCCAGTTCGTCGGCCGAAGTCGAAACCATGCGCGTAGGCCGCTTGCCATTGCCGTCTCCGCCGCGTCCGTCCTGTCCCACCGGAGCAGTGAGCACGGGGGCCACCTCCGGCGGCGGTTGCGGAGGCCGTTCCAGAATCTGCATCAGGTACAGATACCGGACCGTGTCTTCCTGGAAGCGCTGCATCATGGCTTCGAACATGTCGAAGGATTCTTTTTTGTACTCGACCAGGGGATCGTGCTGGCCGTAGCCGCGCAGCCCGATGCCCTCTTTCAGGTGATCCATGCTGAGCAGGTGATCTTTCCACTGCTGGTCAATCACGCTGAGCATGATCATGCGCTCGTGATGGCGCATGGCCTCGGGCCCGATGAGCTTCTCTTTCGCGTCGTAACGTTGCTTGAGCTTTTCGAATATGGCGTCGCCGAGTTCCGCTCGGTTGAGGGTTTCGGGCTTCACGCCCTCGGCGAGAAAGTCGACCCCAAAGCGGGTGAAAATCGCGTCTTTCAGTCCCTTGATGTTCCAGTCATCGGCATGCGCCTTGGGCGGACAGAACTGCTCCAGTTGATCGCCGAGAATGGCCGAAACGTAATCTTCGAGAATGAGATCTTTCTGATCGGTGCCTTCGAGCAAACGGCGGCGCAGGCCGTAGACCGCCTCGCGCTGCTTGTTCATCACGTCGTCGTACTCGAGCAGGTGCTTACGGGATTCGAAGTGCTGGGCTTCGACGGTCTTCTGCGCGGTCTCGATGCGGCGTGTAATCATCCTCGATTCGATAGGAACGCCCTCTTCCATACCCAACTTCTGCAGCAGGGTCGAAACCCATTCTTTGGCGAAGATGCGCATCAGGTCGTCTTCGAGCGCCAGATAAAAGCGCGAAGAGCCAGGATCGCCCTGGCGACCGGCGCGTCCACGAAGCTGGTTGTCAATGCGCCGCGACTCGTGGCGTTCGGTGCCGAGGATGTGCAGCCCGCCGACGGCAGTGACTTCATCGTGTTCTATGTCAGTCTGGGCTTTATAGCGATTCAGGGCCTCGGCCCACTTGTCGGTGGGAACGTTATATTCGTTTCCGTTGTAGTAGAAGACGGAAGTCTGTCCGTCTTCCTGCGGTCCTTCGATCTTGCCCTGCGCGACGCGGAGTTGCTGGGCGATCCCCTTCTTGACCAGTTCCTGCTTGGCCATGAACTCGGGGTTGCCGCCGAGCAAAATATCGGTACCGCGGCCGGCCATGTTGGTAGCAATCGTGACCATGCCTTTACGTCCGGCCTGGGCCACGATTTCCGCCTCGCGTTCGTGGAACTTGGCGTTGAGCACGACGTGCTTCAGGCCTTTCTTCTTCAGCAACTCCGAGAGGCGCTCGGATTTCTCCACCGACGTCGTGCCCACCAGCACGGGCTGTCCGCTTACGGCCAGCTTTTGGATTTCGTCGGCCGCGGCAAAATATTTTTCTTTCTCGGTGCGGTAGACGACGTCGGGATTTTCCACCCGCAGCAGCGGCTTGTTGGTCGGAATGACAACCACTTCCAGCTTGTAGATCTTCTCGAATTCTTCGGCTTCGGTCTCCGCCGTACCGGTCATGCCGGCCAGCTTCTTGAACATGCGGAAATAATTCTGGAAGGTGATGGTGGCGAGGGTCTGGTTTTCCCGTTCGATCTTGACGCCTTCCTTGGCCTCAATCGCCTGGTGCAGGCCATCCGACCAGCGCCGCCCCGGCATCATGCGGCCGGTGAATTCGTCGACAATGATGACCTCGCCATCTTTGACGACATATTCCACGTCGCGGCGATAAAGCGCATGCGCCTTGATCGCGGTCTCGACGTGATGCTTGAGCGGCCAGTTCTCCGGATCGGCGATGTTGCCGATGCCGAGCAGGCCCTCGACCTTCACCCAGCCGTCATCGGTGACGGTAATATTGCGGTGCTTCTCGTCGATCGCATAGTCACCGGTAAGAATCATCCGCTGCGGGTCGCTGCCCGACTCATTCAATTCGCGAATCAGCGCTTCTCTTCGTTCCGGCGAAAACTTGTTTTGTTCCAGCAGGTCGCGTACCTCGGTCTGGCTAAGTTCTTCGCCTTTTTCCAGTTTCGGGATGATGCGGTTCACGCGGTAATACTTGTCAGTCGATTCTTCGCTGGCGCCGGAAATGATCAGCGGGGTGCGGGCCTCGTCAATCAGAATGGAGTCGACCTCGTCGACGATGGCGAAGTGGTGTCCGCGCTGCACGCAATCGCGGATGTCGAACTTCATGTTGTCGCGCAGGTAGTCGAAGCCGAACTCGTTGTTGGTGCCGTAAGTCACGTCGGCGGCGTAGGCGGCACGGCGCTCGTCGTCATCGAGATCGTGAACAATCACGCCGACGCTCAATCCCAGAAAGCGGTAGAGTTTGCCCATCCACTCCGAGTCGCGTTTGGCCAGGTAGTCGTTGACGGTGACCACGTGCACGCCGCGCCCGCTCAACGCGTTCAGATAGACCGGAAGCGTGGCGACCAGCGTCTTGCCTTCGCCAGTCTTCATTTCGGAGATCCTGCCGCTGTGCAGCACCATGCCGCCGATCAACTGCACGTCGAAATGCCGCATGTTGAGCACGCGGCGGCCGGCCTCGCGGACTACGGCAAACGCCTCAACCAGAATTTGGTCGAGCACTTCCTGCAGGGCTTCGTATTCCGCCTTTTCGAACTGCTTCTGCTGATCAAAATCGTCGTCTTCGTCCTCGCCCCCAGCCGCGGGTATTTCGGTTTGCATGGGCTTGGCGACCCGGCCGAGGCGCTCCTGAATGCGCTGCCGGAATTCCTCGGTCTTGGCGCGCAGTTCGGCGTCGCTGAGCTTGGAGATTTGCGGCTCCAGCGCATTGATGGCCTGCACGTTGGGCGTCAAGCTCTTGACGACACGCTCGTTCTTGGTGCCGAAAACCTTGCCTAGCAGTGTGTTAATCAAACTGGAAGTCCTTCAAAGGGCAGGAAATGCCCCAATAGCATCTCTAAAAGCCTAGCATATTAGATGCCATACCAGTTGGGGGCGAAGCACCTTCGATACTCCAGTATAATAGCGGCGTCTGAGATGGAGGCCCTTATGGCCGCACGCCTCTCGTCACGGTTCGCCCTCGCGGTTCTGCTCATCGTTGTTCTGCTCATCAGCCCGGCCCTGTGCAAAGACAAAAAGCCTGTAATCCCAGAGGACGTTTTACGGGCGCGCACCGTGCTGGTCGTGGTCGACCCCGATGCCGGAGCGCCGCTCGACCAACCCAGAGCCAACTCGGTGGCGCGAGAGAACGTCGAGAAAGCCCTCATGGAATGGGGCCGGTTCCAGCTCGTCATGGAGGGCGAGGAATCCGATCTGATTATCACGGTCCGCACCGGCGATGACCGCGCTGTCCGACCCACCATCAGAGGCGGGCCGATCGATCAGCGTCCCGGATACGGGGAGAGCACCGACTCGAGCGTTCGCATCGGCGGACACGAGGGGCAGCCGCCTCCCGTGAACGATCCCGCTACCGACCCACAAGATCGCAGCCCCCACGTCAGCAATGAGGTCGGCCCCACCCAAGACGTTTTTGCGGTTTATCGCGGACACCACTCCGATCCATTGGACTCAGCTCCCGTTTGGCGCTACATAGCGAAGGACTGTCTGCGCCCATCGCCGCAAGTGCCTGCGGTGGAGAAGTTCCGCAAGATGCTGGCCGACGCCGAGAAGGAGCAACCAGCCAAGAAGCCTTAACGCGGGCGCGCCCACGGCGTGGGCCCGAGTTCGGCATGGGATAGCGATGCGGTTACTCCTGCGTCCCCAAAGGCTTTTCGTGTATATTCCCCACGACCCATGCCCACGTTCTACGACCGCTTTGTCGAGTGCGCCCAGCGCTGGCCTGACAACGTTGCCCTGGAACTTCAGCGGCACGACCAGATCGTAAGCTGCACCTACTCTGAACTGCTGCATATGGCGGAATCGGTGAGCCGTTGGATCATCGAGCACGGCTTTCGCCGCGGATCGCGCCTCGCCATCCTGGCAGATAACCATCCCCGCTGGGTCGCCGCTTATCTTGGAATCATCGCGTCCGGTTGCGTCGTGGTGCCGCTCGACACCGCGCTGCACGATGATCAAGTCACGAAGCTGTTGCGGGATGCGGGCGCGTCGGCGGTCTTCTGCGATGTCAAGCACGTTGCCGTGGCCCGGCCTGCCGCTACCGAACTCAAGCTTGGGATGATCCTCGTCGATCCCGATCGCGCCACCAAACCGTCATCCGACGATCGCTGGCTGGGAAATCTTCCCGCAATTTTCGAGGCTGGGCCGGGCAACTTCAAGCCTGAAGCCGCCAACAACGACGATCTCGCGTCCCTGATTTATACCTCCGGCACCACTGCCGACCCCAAAGGCGTGATGCTCACGCACGCCAATTTTCTGGGCGAGGTGGAAGCCGTGTTCAATTGGGTGGACATTGGGCCGAGCGACGCCCTGCTCGGCGTTTTGCCGTTGTTTCACGTGCTGGCGCAGATGGCCAATCTGCTGCTCCCGCTGGTCAAAGGATCGCGCATCGTCTATCTGGAGACGCTCAACACAGCAGAATTGCTGCGCGCTCTGACCGAGCGCAATATCACCGCATTCGCGGTGGTGCCCCAGTTTTTCTATCTGATTCACGAGCGGCTCACGCAGGAGATTGCGAAACGTGGCCAGGTTACCCAGAGAATTTTTGCCGCCATGGTCGTGCTCAACCGCACGCTGCGCAAAGTTGGCATCAATGCCGGCCCGGTCTTGTTTCGCAAAGTGCACCAGACGCTTGGTCCCAAGATGCGCTACCTGGTGACCGGCGGATCCCGCTTCGATCCCGGCGTGGCGCGCGCCTTTCACGATCTGGGCATTGACGTTCTACAGGCGTACGGCCTCACCGAAACCACTGCCGCCATCTACGCCAATGCTCCGGATGACAACCAGATTGGCTCGGTGGGGAAAGCCTTGAAGGGCGTGGAAGGAAAAATCGTCGATCCGCAACCGCAAGAGGAAGGCCCCGCCGTGGGAGAGGTCGCGGTGCGCGGAGCGGTCGTGATGAAGGGGTACTGGAATCGTCCCGACGCCACCTCAGCGGTGTTCCGCGACGGCTGGTTTCTCACCGGAGACCTGGGATATTTCGACGCTCACGGGCATCTGTTTCTCACCGGGCGGAAGAAGGAGCTCATCGTTCTCAGTAACGGCAAGAACATTTACCCGGAAGAAATCGAAGCCCATTACATGAAGTCGCCCTTCATCAAAGAAATCGCAGTCATGGGGCTGGAGGGCAAGCCCGGCGAAGGCGGGGATCGGCTGCACGCCGTGATCGTGCCCAACTTCGACGAACTGCGGCGGCGCAAGATCGTCAACGCCAGGGAAGTCATTCGCTACGACATTGAAGGGCTGTCTTCGCAGATCGCCTCGACCAAGCGCATCGGGAGTTACGAAATATGGCAGGACGATCTGCCCCGCACCACGACGCGCAAAATCAAACGGTTTGAAGTCGAAAAAAAAGTCCGGTTTAATCAGGCAAGAAAACTCGAGGATGGCTCCGAGTTGCCGGCCGAAAGGCCTCTCACCCAGGAGGAAACGGACTGGCTCAATCAACCCGAGGTGCAGCGCGCCCTCAAGATCATCCGGGAGACTGCGCGTTCTCTGCCTCCCACCATGCGGCCCACGTTGAACCTGGAACTCGATCTCGGCCTGGATTCGATGCAGCGCGTCGACCTGCTGAGCCGGCTGGAAGAAGAACTCGGGGGCAACGTTGAGGAATCGCAACTCGCCCAGACTTATACCGTGCGCGACCTCGTCGACGCCGTTTTGCAGAGCGCTGCCAGTGGCGCTGGAGGCCCGGGAACGCGCCCGACTTTTGCCGGATGGAAAGCCATTCTGGCCGAAGTTCCGGACGATCCCGAAGTCCTTGCGCTGGCGCATCCCAATCTTTTCAACGACACCTTCTGGTATCTGGTCTCACGATTCATCCAGGTCATCTCTCTCGATCGTTTTCAATTGCAAGTCAGCGGGCTCGAAAAACTTCCCACCACGGGCCCGTGCATTATTTCCTCGAATCATCAGAGCTACATCGATCCTCTTATTCTGGCCGGCTTTCTGCCGCCGGAGGTTTTTTATCGCACCTTTGCGGTAGGCACCAGCGAGATTTTCGGCGCAGGACTCATGCGCCGTCTTGCGCGATCCATCAAGGTGATAGTCGTGGATCCGGATGCCAACTTAATTCCCGCGATGCGCGCGGGCGCCTTTGGACTGCGTCATGGCCTAGTGCTGGTGCTTTATCCCGAGGGCGAGCGCTCGATTGACGGCACTCCCAAAATCTTCAAGAAAGGAGCGGCCATCCTGTCGATTCACATGCAGGTACCGATCGTGCCGGTAGCGATTGACGGGTTTTACGAAGTGTGGCCGCGCAACCAACCCTTTCAGGGATTCAAGCCGCTTCGAATGGCGTTCGGAGATCCCATCGCGCCTCCGCCGGAGTCGGCAGCTTCCGAAGAAGCCTACGAGAAACTCACGGCTGAGTTGAAAGCTCGAATCGTTGAGATGTGGGAAAAGCTACGTGAAACCGGACGAAGGTGACGCATCAGGCTCCAGCGCTGGAGGCCTGCCCGCCAAACAGGTTGGCGAACGCGTTCACGATCATGGAATCGTAACGTTTCTCGGCGCGCTTGAGTACTTCCTGGCCGGCCTGCGAGGGAGAAACTTTCGCTCCCCGATGCCCGCTGATAAGGGCTTCGTACTCTTCGGCAAGAACCAGAATCTGTACTTCGAACGAAGCGTCTTCCGGCTTCCCGCTGTTTTGCCGGAACTGGCGCTCCTCTAAGAAGATGGGAATCGCGCGGCGCAACGATCCTGCCATGCCACTGCTGCGGGTCCGGCTACGGTCCTGCTTGCCCGGCTGCAGATCGTCCTCGGAAACCTGCGCGGCTTTGCAGAGGACCTCATTGGTGATACCCAAATCTTTCATATTGAAAAGCAGAGCCGCGGTGCGAATGTCTTCCACTGTGCCCGCATCGAGGCCGACCGCTTCTGCGATCCGGGTCGCGGACATCGCGATGCGGTAGGCGTGGGAATCGCTGTACTTTTGGTTAGCAAGAAAATTTTGCAGGATCACTAGCATCCCGTCATAGCCGTCTTCCATTTCCCGCAGTGTCTTTTGGTTGCGTTCATACAATGTCCCGGTGGCGTAACCGGCAACCATCAGGACTCCACCCCATACCGCCAGATCGAACCATTTGGCAAAGGGCAACTCAAGCCGGTGGCTGAACATAGCGGGATTTGCGAACGTCAATAGAATTACCAGTACGACGCTCGCCAGCGCAGTGAGCGTGGCGTGGCGGCGGCCGAAGTGATAGGCGGAGAAGAGCGTGGGAAGGAAATAGAAAACCAGGGCCATATGCTGCGAGGCGACGAGAAAATTCACCATCGCAGCAATTACCACCAGGATCAGCAACAACCACAACTCTGGATTGATCTTACGCACCAGCGCCTCGCAGGGGAAAGAGGCCGAACTTGTTGGTTCAGCGGGGTCCCGTTGGTTAATTTTCAAGGCGCGTCTGATAAATCCCAAATTACTGAGGTAATCGAGCCTTACTGAGCGGAGTTACTTGGCTCGCGGGTGGGTCTGATCGTAGACCTGCAGCACGTGCTTCATGGAAAGCTGGGTGTAGCGTTGAGTCGTGGCGAGCCGCTCGTGGCCGAGCAATTCCTGGATCGCGCGCAAGTCTGCGCCCTCTTCCAGCATGTGGGTACCGAAAGCATGCCGCAGGGTGTGGGGATGAACGTCGGGCGAGAGTCCTTTGGCGACAGCAATTTTCTTGATGATGCGCCCGACGCTTCGGGTGGTGAGGCGGCCGCCGCGCTGATTGATCAGCAGCGCGGGCGTAATTTTGCATGTTTCCGCCAAAGCGGTCTGCCGGGCCGGTAAATATTTGCTGAGCGCGCTCTTAACCGAATCGCCGAAAGGAACGTAGCGCTCCTTCTTGCCTTTGCCGCGAATCAGGATCGCCTCGGCGCTCAAGTGAATGTCGTCGACATTAATGCCGGTTAACTCCGAATTGCGGATTCCACATCCATAGAGCAGTTCGAGCATCAGGCGGTCGCGCTCCGGAAAAGACGCTGTCTCCGGCATTTGCCCATCCAGCACCGAATTCATCTCTTCGATGGTCGGCACGCGCGGCAGCTTCTTGGGCAGCTTCGGAGTCGCGACCAGCTTCGCAGGATTCTGTTCCACGACTCCCTCGCTGGCGAGCCAGCGGTAAAGCGAACGCACCGCGGCCAAAGACCGAGCAACGGACGTCTTGCCTAAGCCCTTTTCATAAAGCTGGGAGAGAAATCCGCGGACAGTGATATGGTCGATCTGCTTCCAGGTCCGTGAGCCGACGTAGGCCGAGAAGTTTGTCAGATCTCCGGTGTAGGCCTTGATGGTGTGCGACGATGCGTTGCGCTCTCGCAAGTGGCGGAGAAAGTCCGCAACGGCTTTGCAGACGACTGTATGGGTGTTCGGCATCGTTTGATTTCAGATTTTAGATAATTTTAGATTGCAGATTTCAGATTGCAAAATAAGACTCAAGCGCTCGTGATCGAGGTCCGAATCTAAAATCTGCAATCTGAAATCTGAAAGCGCGCTACCTCGCTTTCGCCCGCGGATGATGTTTCTGATAAACCGTCCGCAACCGATCCAGGGCGAGATGCGTGTAGACCTGGGTGGTCGAAATGTCTGCGTGCCCGAGAATCGTTTGTATGGTGCGCAAATCGGCTCCGTTTTCGACCATATGCGTCGCGCAGGAATGCCGCAGCATGTGCGGAGACGCATGCCTTCCCGATGCTGCCGATGCTGCTCCGACCATCTGCCAGATGCGCTGCCGAGTGAGCTTGCGCTCGCCGCGGGCAATGAACAGCAGAGGCGAATTCTTTGTTGTCGCGATCGATACTTCGCCGCTCGCCGACCTTGCTGCACGCATGACCATCAACTGAGGACGTCCGCTCGCAAGATATTCGGTCAACGCATCCTGCGCGGGCTTGCCCAGCGGCACAATCCGTTCTTTGTCGCCTTTTCCCCGCACCAGCATGTAGCCGGATTCGAGCTTCAAATCTTCCAGCTTGGCAGTTACTAACTCGGAGACGCGCAAGGCTCCCGCATACAAAAGCTCGAGCATGGCTCGATCTCGCGAGGCCAGCGCGGCGGCGTCTTTGGTGTCGCGATGCAAAAACCGTTCGGCTGGAGCTCGCAGCGTCGCTTCCACTTCATCCCGCGCCAACGACTTGGGCAGAACTTTCCATTGCCGTGGGGATTCGATGTTCATGGTGGGGTCATGCTCGATTTTTTTATCGAGCAGCAAGTAGCGATAAAGATGGCGCAGCGCCGACAGCTTCCGCCCGACGCTGCGGCCATCGACTCGATGGGAAAAAAGTTGCTGCAGAAACTCGCGCACCTCGCTGCGCTCTGCAGTCATCAGAACGCGCTTTCTTTTTTCCAGGAACTCGGCAAACTGCACAATGTCAGTCGAATACGCGCTGATGGAAAACCGCGCCAATCCTTTTTCGATCCGCAGGTAATCGAGAAAACCCGCCAGCACGCGCGCATTGGGATCCGATGCCATGGAGAACACCAGTATGCGCGTTATCGGACGTGCGGAAAAGTAATGCCCTGGATGCCAGAAAATGCTGTTTTGTTGAGACGCAGCTTGGCTACATCTTCTGAAGCGCGTCAAACACTTCCACCGCATACAGCGCGCCCGCCGGAGTCTCTTCATGCTTGAAATAGGCAAAGACATTCCGGCCTCCGGAAAGGTGTTGGCGAATGCGGTCAATCATCGATTTCCGCTCGTCGCCCGTGTAGGTTGGCTTGCGAAAACGGTAATAGGCAAAATCGGCGGTGGTCACGTCGGGAGTCGTCATGGTCTCGGTTTCGGCCACGCACACTGCCGCATTCCGGGTTTTTAAAAGATCCCACGTGGAATCGGTGAACCAGGACGCATGACGAAATTCAAATGCCGCCGGGACCGTGCGCGGCAGAGTCGCGAGAAAGTCCTTGAACAAAGCGGCATCGGCCTTAAGATTGGGTGGCAACTGGAACAACACGGGACCGAGCTTCCCGGCGGCGGCGAGCGGCTCAATCGTTGCCAGAAACCTCGGCACAAAGTCTTCCGTGCCTTTCAGCCGCCTGATGTGCGTGATCACCTGGTGCGCCTTGATGCCGAAGCGAAAATGCGCCGGAGTTTGCTGGAGCCAATTCTGAACCGTCGTCTCTTTTACCAATTGCCGGAAGGTAAAGTTCACTTCGACCGTATTCAGCCGTGTGGCGTAGTGATTCAGGAATTTTTTCTGCGCCAGCTTGTCGGGATAGAACTCTGGCCGCCAACTCGGGTAAGCCCATCCGGAGGTTCCAGCGAAGAGTTGCGCCATGGTCGAGGTGGCACGGGCAGCGAATCCCCGTGCGCGAGACCGCGATTATACCCTGCTCCGCTTCTTGCGCCCTGCTCTCGCGGCAGTCTTAGAAGGCGCACTCTTTCGCGCCGGCTTTCGCGCCGGGCGGCTGTCATTGGCTTGCGCCGCAATCTCAATGGGCTCAGGCCGCTTGGTGATCGCGGCCGCTTTCAGGTCCGGTAACTTCTGCTTTAACTCGAGCACGGGCTCAAACAAATCTCCCAGTTTCTCAAACCGCGCCACCACTTGCGGGGCCTCGAACACCAGCAAACCGGCATCTTTTTTCTTGAGAGCGCGTTCGACCTCGTCCCAGGTCACCGGAGTGGATGCGGTCGGGCGCTCCCGGGCCCGCAGAGAATATACGGCCACGGTGGTTTTGTGTTCGTCGTTCTGGCTCCAATCGACAAACACTTTTCCTGTGCGGATTTTCTTTTTCATATCCGAGACCACGTGCTCGGGATGCTCCTGTTCCAGCAACTGCGCCAGGGCGCGGGAGAAGAGCTTGGTGGCGTCGAAGGTGGTGGGCGTATTCAGAGGAACGTAGAGCTGCAGGCCCTTCGATCCGGAAGTCTTGGGAAAACTCTGAATGTCAAAGTGCTCGAAGATTTCGCGCAGCCACATGGCCACCTGGCAGCACTGCACGATATTCGCCGGAGCCCCGGGGTCCAGGTCGAAGACCATCTCGGTGGGACACTTGATGTCTTTCGCCAGCGCCAGCGAGGGATGCAGTTCGAGCGCGGCCAGATTCGCCAGCCAGACCAGCGTAGGCAGGTCGTCGGCCAGAATGTAGTGGACGGTTCGATGCCCTCCCTCGCTCCAGATCGGGGCCGTTTTCACCCAGTCCGGCTTGTGCATGGGCGCATTTTTCTCGAAGAAGGGTTCGCCGTCGACGCCGTCGGGATAGCGTTTGCGGGTCAGGCAACGTCCCGCCAGATGCGGCAGAATGGCGGGAGCGATCCGCACGTAATAGTCGATCACATCTTTCTTGGTGAATCCGGTGGCAGGATAGAGGACTTTTTGCAGGTTCGACAGCTTGAGATGCCTGCCTTGAATGTCTACCGTCGAGTCGTTCACGTCAGCTCCGCCTTGCCATTGTGCCTGAAAGCGAGTTCCGCGCAAAATACAGCGTTATTCCTAAACTTGGCCGTCCGGCCGCGCCTCGGCGTTTGACAATGTGGCGTTGGGCCACGTAGTTTCAAACTTCTGTTGTGCTGGCCCGTCCCATTCATGTCTTTTCGCCAAAGGATTCACGCAGTGCCCGGAGGTCAGATGAAACGCCACACCACAACAATTACCGCAATCTTGCTCGTTCTTAGCTCGCTCGCGCTGGCGCAGGACCTTGCTTCCTTCGAGAAGCGCGTCACGGTAAAGAAACTTGCCAACGGCTTGACACTGGTGATCTGTGAGCGCCCCGAAGCTCCGGTGTTTTCATTTTTCACTCTCGTGGATGCCGGCTCGGCGCAAGATCCCATGCGCGCGACCGGACTGGCGCATATGTTCGAGCACATGGCCTTCAAGGGAACCGACAAAATCGGCACCACGAATTATCCGGCGGAGAAAGTTGCTCTCGAAAAAGTCGAGACCGCTTACGCCGCCTATCGCGCCGAGCGCGACAAGGTCGAGCAGGATAACGCCAAATTGAAGCAGCTCGAAAAAGCCTGGATGGACGCGCGAGACGCCGCCGAGAAGTACGTTGTGCCCAACGAATTCGGAAAAATCGTCGAGCAGAACGGCGGCGAGGGCATGAACGCCTTCACCAATTATGACGAGACCGCATACTTCTATTCCTTTCCAGAAAATCGCCTGGAATTGTGGGCTTATCTCGAATCGGAGCGCTTTTTGCATCCGGTGATGCGCGAGTTCTACAAGGAACGCAACGTCGTCATCGAAGAGCGCCGCATGCGCACCGACAGCAGTCCTTTCGGCCGCCTGCTGGAGCAGTTCGTCGCGGAAGCCTTTGTAGCGCATCCCTACCACCGGCCGACGATCGGCTGGATATCGGACTTGAATCATTTCTCCGCCACCGATGCGCAGAATTTTTTCGATAAGTACTATGTCCCCTCGAACATGGTGGTCGCGGTGGCGGGGGATCTGAAAGCCGCGCAGGCCATGCCCATCCTGGAAAAATATTTTGACCGGTTGCCCACGCGCCCGCGTCCCGACGAGGCCACCACGACCGAACCACCGCAGAATTCCGAGCGCCGCGTCGCCCTCCCGGAAACCTCGCAGCCCATCTACATTGAGGGCTATCACCGCCCCGACTACCGCAGCAAAGATGATGCCGTGTTCGACGCGATTAGCGACCTCATGTCGGAAGGCCGGACTTCGCGGCTTTATCGCGCGCTGGTGCGCGACAAAAAGATTGCTTCCTTTTGTGAGGGATTCACGGGTTACCCCGGCGTGAAGTATCCCCACCTGTTTGCGTTTCTCGCCGTGCCCTTGCCGGGCCACAAGCCCGAAGAAATGGGTGCCGCTATTCACGCCGAGATCGAACGCGTGAAAAAGGAAGACATCACGGACGACGAATTGAAAATGATCAAGACGCGAGCCAAGGCTAACCTGATTCGTGGCCTCGCCGATAACGAGGGGCTGGCCACGCAACTCGCGACTTACCAGGCGCGTTACGACGACTGGCGCGAACTGTTCCGCTCGGTCGATCGCATCGATCAGGTGACCAAGGCCGACATCCGCCGCGTGGCCAACCAGGTTTTCGTTGACACCAACCGCACCGTGGGCTACATCGAAAATTCCGGCGGCGGAGGCTCATCCGGCGCCCAGCAGGGCAACTCCGGCCAGGGAGGTGCGCAATGAAGCGGACTCTTCTGACCGCCTTGCTGGCTGTCGCACTGGTGGCGCCGCTTCCGCGCTCAACGGCTCAGGTAACCAACTGGAAGCAGATTCCCATTCCTCAATTGCCGGCCTTCAAGCCGCAGCAGCCCAAGCGCGTCGAACTCTCCAACGGCATGGTGATCTTCCTGCAGGAAGATCATGAACTTCCCCTGATCGACGGCACGGCCCGCATTCGCGGCGGTTCGGTGGATGAACCGAAAGACAAGACCGGTTTAGTGGATATCTACGGACAAGTCTGGCGCACTGGCGGGACCAAGACGCAAACCGGAGATCAACTGGACGACTTCCTGGAAATTCGCGCGGCCAAAGTGGAAACCGGCGGCGGGCCTGATTCCACCAGCATCAGCTTTTCCTGTTTGAAGGGCGATCTTGATGACGTCTTCAAAGCCTTTGTCGATGTTCTGCAAAATCCCGAATTTCGCTCCGACAAAATCGACATCGCGAAGAAGGGCATGGACGACTCCATTTCCCGGCGCAACGATCAAGCCGCCCGCATCGCCCACCGCGAGGCGGTCAAATTGGCTTACGGGGCGGACAATCCTTACGCTCGCGACCCCGAATACGCAACGGTAGCGGCGATTACGCGCCAGGATCTGATCGACTGGCACGACCAATACATCCACCCGAATAACATTATTCTCGGCATCACCGGCGACTTCGATTCGTCTGCTATGGAAGCCCGCCTGCGCGTGGCTTTTGACGCCTGGCCGAAAGGTCCGACGCTGCCGAAAAATGACATTCAATATTCCCCGGCCAAACCCGGCTATTATCTCGTCTCCAAAGACGATGTGAACCAGAGCAATATCAGCATGGTCGCTTTGGGCACCACTCGCGCCAATCCCGACTACTACGCCATCAGCGTTTTCAACGAGGCGTTCGGCGGGGGATTTTCCTCGCGCCTATTCAATGACATTCGCACCAAGCGCGGCCTGGCCTACGGCGTGGGTGGAGGCATTGGTACCAACTTTGGTCATCCTGGTATTTTGCAAGTCGCGATGGGAACAAAGAGCCAGAGCACGGTGGAAGCGATTCAGGCCGCCGACGAGGACATTGACAGTCTCTTCAAGCAGCCCATTACCGACGATGAGATCCAGCGCGCCAAAGACGCCATTCTGAATGCGTTTATCTTCCGGCTGGATTCGCCCGACAAAATTCTGGGCGAGCGGATGACCTACGAATTTTACGGCTATCCTTCTGACTGGCTCGACAAGTACCAGGCGGAAATCAAAAAGATCACGGCAGCCGACGTGAATCGCGTGGCAGCCAAGTATATGCACCGCGATCAACTGGCTGTGCTCGTCGTGGGGAACACGAAAGACTTCGATAAGCCGCTGTCTTCGCTTGGCCCGGTGAAAGACATCGACATCACGATCCCGCCGCCTCCCGAGTCGAAAGAGGAATCCAAGCCCGCGGCTTCGAATCCGGAGGGCAAGGCGCTCGCGGCCAAAGTTGCCGCTGCTATGGGCGGGCTGGCCAAACTGCACGCCGTGAAAAGCATGCACGTTGTCATGAGCGAAGGCGAGCCGGGCGGAGCGGCGACGCCGGTCGAGGTCACCATAGCGTTTCCAGACAGCATGCATGTTGACGTAACCACGCCCCAGGGTCAGCTAACTTTTGTGACCTCACCCTCTGCTTCCTTCATGGCCATGGCCGGCCGGGGAAGCCGGACCATGCCTCCGGAGCAGAAGAACGACATGCTGGCGCAACTTCATCACGACCTGGTGTATGTCGCGCAGCACGCGGATGATCCCGCACTCACCTTTGCCTCGGCCGGCACTGAGAAGATCGGCGACGTGGACGCCGCCATCGTCGATATTGGGGGCGCGATCCCCTGGGTGCGCTGGTACATCGATCCGAAAACTGGCTACATTCTTCGCGAAAAATATAAAGGCATGGGTCAGTCGGGGCCATTCGAGGGCGAAACCGATCTTTCCGATTGGCGTACGGCGGACGGGCTCCATCTGCCGTACCTGCATAAGAACCAGCAGAACGGGCAGGAAACCAGCGTGGTGGAGTACAAGAAAATCGAATTGAATCCACCGGTGGATCCAAAATTATTCGAGAGGCCGGTTCAGAGCGCATCGGGAAAAGATGGGTCGGAACCATAAAATAATTTCTGGTGTCTACACTCCAAAGGGCCCAATTACTCTCATCTGGGGGAGTCAATGAAATCGCTGCTCTGCGCTGCCCTTCTGTTCACCATTTCCCCGGTGGCCCAGGTGACCACTTCGCAGTACGACAATTTCCGAACTGGCGCCACGCTCCACGAGAAAATCCTTACCCCCCAGAACGTAAATTCCAAGGAGTTCGGCAAGCTGGGGGCCTTCAAAGTGGATGGCCCCGTCTATGCCCAGCCGCTGTTCGTGCCCTCGGTCCCAATTCCCGGCAAAGGGACGCATGATGTTCTCTTCGTCGCCACCGAGCATGATAGCGTCTATGCGTTTGACGCCGATCGTCCGGGCGATGCTCCGTTGTGGCGGGTCAGCCTTCTCGAGAAGGCGCGCCACGAAGAGGTGGTGAACGAAGACGAAGTCGGGTGCCCCTTCATTCGTCCCGAAGTCGGCATCACCTCCACGCCTGTGATTGACCTCAAGAGCGGCACGCTTTATGTGCTCGCACGCAGCATGGTCCGGCATAAGATCGGCGACGACGAGTATTTGCAGCGCCTGCATGCGCTCGCCATCACCACAGGAGCGGGAAAATTCGGAGGGCCCAAGCTCATCACCGCGTCCGTTCCCGGGAAAGGCGCCGGTGCCATCAAAGGACAAGTTGCGTTTGACCCTCTGAGAGAGAATCCGCGCGCGGCCCTCACTCTCGCCAACCACAACGTGTATCTCGCTTGGGCATCATCCTGCGACGTCGATCCCTATCACGGCTGGGTCATGTCTTACGATGCTCAAACGCTCGCACAGAAAGCAGTCCTGAACGTCAATCCCGACGGCAGCGAGGCCGGAATCTGGCTGGCGGACACCGGACCAGCCGTCGACGCTGACGGCAACCTCTACGTGCCCACAGGCAATGGCACATTCGACGCAGGAAACGGCGGGCGCGATTACGGCGACTCGGTCTTAAAGCTCGATGGTTCGACGCTCGCCATCCGCGACTATTTCACGCCGCACGATCAGGAGCGCATCAGCCACGACGACAACGACGTCGGTTCTTCCGGCCCCACCTTACTGCCCGATCAGCCCGGTCCGCATCGGCATCTGCTGCTGCAGCCCACGAAAGACTCCACCATATACGTCGTCGACCGCGACCACATGGGCCAGTATCATCGCGACAGCGACGCATTGGTGCAGATCATCAAGATTCCCGGCCCCGGCCTCGGCGCCATGGCCTATTGGCACAGCCACGTCTTTTTCGCTACCAACAACGACTATCTTCGCGACTACATCGTGAAGAACGGCCAACTCGTGCCGAGCGCGTCGTCAGGAATGAAGTTCAAAGATCCCGGCGCGACTCCTTCGATCTCAGCCGATGGTAAGAAGAACGCCATCGTGTGGGCCATCGCCACCAAATCCTGGGACGGCCCTGACAATAAGCCCGCCGTCCTTTATGCCTTCGACGCTACGAAAGTTGGCCAGCCCCTCTACACCTCGGAGCAAAACAGCCCGCGTGACCGCGCTGCTCTGGCCGCGCGTTTCGTAATTCCAGTGGTCGTCAATGGCCGCGTTTATTTCGGCACTCGCAGCGAAGTCGAGGTTTACGGGCTGCTGCCATAAAACTTCGGTCATCGGCTGGGCGGGATTGTTCACCGAGACGCCGCAGCCGGTCGCTATAATCCACTCCGGGATGGCCATCCTTACCGCTTCCGTCGCGCCGCCAAGCGAATCGCGCACTTCCATAGCAGAAGCCCGCTCCGCTCGGGATCACGTGCCTGCGAAGCCATCGGCGGGCGGACGAACTGCCGCTCCGCTTCTGCTGCTGGCAGCATTCATCATCCTCGCAGCCGTCGTGCGCATCCTTCCGATTCACAACGATCTCTGGCTGGATGAACTTATTTCCCTGCGCATGGCGAATACGATCAAAACGCCATGGCAGGTCTTTACTGCATTGCATAAAGACAACAATCATTACCTGAACACGCTCTACCTCTATTTCGTGAAGAATCAAAATTCCCCTAGCGTTTATCGATATTTATCTCTGCTGTGGGGAATTCTTCTGATTCCCGCAGGCTACTGGCTTCTGGCGAGGCGCTCGCGTTTGGTGGCTACGATCTTTGCCGGGCTGCTGGCTTGCTCCTATCCGCTGACCCACTTCTCGGCGGAAGCGCGAGGATACTCCGGGGCGCTGCTGGGCTCGGTGTTGGCAGCCGCAGCGCTGGCATCATGGATGTCGGAAGAGAACCATAAATGGCGATCGATTGCCCTGGGACTCACTTATGCAGTCGGCGTAATTCTCGCGTTCCTCTCTCATTTGACCGCGCTGCTGATCTGGTTTCCTCTGGCCGCGGGATCGCTGGTGGTTCTCATGGAACGTCCCCAGCGCACCCAGTGGATCGCACGATGGATCGCGCTCAACTCGCTTCCCGCCGGTGTGCTGGCCGCGCTCTATTATTTCGATCTCCGCTTCTTAACGGAGGCGGGCGGGCAGCCTATGACGGTCTCGCACGGACTTGCCCGTCTGCTGGCTCTCGGGCTGGGCTTGCCGGGAAGGGGCACGATGACCGCATGGCTGTTGCTGGTGCCGCTGGTCACGATCATCGCGTGGCAACTGGCCAAGCAACGCAAATCCGGGGAATCGCTTTGGCTGGCGCTCGCGCTGATTTACGCCATGCCCGCGGTCTGTGTGTTGGTGCTGCATCCGGGGTTCTTTTCTCCGCGATACTTCCTCGTCATATTGCCTTTTTTATATGCGTCAATCGCCACGTTGCTGGCGGCCTTGGCTCGGAATCGCAGGGGCCGCATGGCATGCGCGGCAATCCTCGTGCTCTTCCTGGCCGGACAATCGCGTCTTTACGCCCGGTTTCTGCAGGTCGGCCACGGCCAATTCACGGCCGCTCTGGAATTTATGATGGCGCACACGCCTGCGCCTCGCGTCATCGTCACCTCCGATCAGGATTATCGATCCAGCGTGGAACTTGCCTGGTACGCGCCGCGACTCTTAAAGCGTCAGCAACTCTTTTATGTGCCGCAGGGAAATTCCTCCATGCCACCGGATTGGTACATCTTCCATCAGGAAGGCTATGAACTGCCCGCACCGCCTTCGCTGAACCTGCCCGGCCAGCCGACCTGGTTCCGCGTCGCCTATTTTGGTGCCTCAGAGCTTTCCGGTCAGGCGTGGACGATTTACAGCCATCATCCCACCAACTGAGTTCGCCACCCCACGCTGAGCGTGACCAAAGTTATCGTTGCGGGATCAGGGCAATTGCCCACTCCACGACGATGTGCTTTAGTTTCAATAGAGCAGTTCGGCGAAGGCATCAGCACCACGTTTCCTTCAACTTCACACCCCAAGTTGAAAGTGAGGACCAGTCGTGAAAGCGGATGTAGCAGAGCAACCAGAAACCGTGCAGACATCCTTCAATATCCAGGCCGTAAGAAGCAAGCTTCGCGTCATCGCGTCCTCCGAACTGCTGGCGTGGATGGCATTGACATTTATTTTCGCCGCGCTGCCGCTGGCGAATATCCGCTACAACAAATTGGCCGACCCGGATATCTGGTGGCACATGCGCGCCGGAGAGTGGATCATCCAAAACCACAGCATCCCCCATACCGATCCGTTCTCGGCGAGCACGATGGGCAGGCCCTGGGTGGATTATTGCTGGATGTTCGATGTGGGTTCGTACGAGATCGTCACCCATTTCGATCTGGTGAGCATCCTGTGGTTCGAAACGCTGATGCGTCTGGCCGTGACCGCGCTGCTCTTCAGCCTGGTGCGGACGCTTACGCCGTCGTTTTGGAAGGCGGTAGTTCTCACCGGCACCGCCATGATGGCCATGTTGTGGATTTTGCCTCCCCGGCCCGGAGCAATTTCCGTCTTGCTGTTTTTGGCCGAACTCCACATTCTGGTTTCGGCTCAGCGCAAGTCGAATCCGCGATTACTCTGGATTCTTCCCGGCCTTTTTCTGTTGTGGGCCAACATCCACATCGAGTTTGTGACCGGTCTATTTCTTCTGGGCGTGATCTGTATTGAACCGCTCATGGACAAGGTCATAGAGATCGCGGGCGGGCCGCGCAGTCCGGTCGATGCGATGCAGCGCCAGCGTTGGTACGTCTTCGGCGCCTCGCTGCTGGCTACGCTCGTCAATCCGTACGGATTCAAACTTTATTCCAACGTTTTCCAGTACGCCCGCGACGCAAAAATCTACGACATCATTGTCGAGTTTCACGCGATGCATTTCCGCACCCTCAACGATTGGGCCGTTCTGTTACTGCTGATGCTGGCCTGCTTTGCGCTGGGCAGGACTGAGCGGCTTCGTTCAGCCTGGGTTGTGCTGCTCGGTTGGTCGGCCTGGATGGGCTTCCGTTCTTTGCGCGAAGTCTGGCTGGTCACCATTCTTTCGGTCATGATCATCGCCAGTCCGCGTAAGGAGGAAGAGCCATCTTCAGAAAGGCCTGCGCGCACGAATCTCTCCATGCGTCTTGCGGTAGCTACCGCGGTCGCGTTGATTCTGCTGGGAGGAGCGGTGACCTGGTCGGCAAATTCGCAGCGCATGTTGCGCCAGGTGGCCGATAGTTTCCCTTTGGGCGCGGTGAATTATATCCATCAGAATCATCTGCAGGGGCCGCTGCTGAACGAACTCTCCTGGGGAGGATTCCTGATCTACGCGCTGCCGGAAATTCCGGTTGCCATGGATGGACGGACCAACGTCCACAGCCAGGACGAAATCGTGCGCGCTCTACCGCTGTGGAATGGAGACCCAGGCTGGCAGAACCGGCCTGAGCTGGAACGAGCAAACCTGGTGATCAGCAGTCCGGCCTGGCCGCTGGCGGTTCTGCTGCGCAGCGACCCACGTTTCCGCGTGGCCTACGAGGACAAAACGGCGGTGCTGTTCGAAGCGGTCCGCGGGGATCAGAAATAGAATCCGGGAACTCCCGGAGAGCCTGAGGCTGTCCATCCTGCGTCGTTTTCGCAAAGCCGCTCGCCCCGGCCGCGCAAATGTCCAGGCCGGGTGACCTTGGTTTCGAAACGCAAAGCCTCAGTCGAAGCGCATGAGCGCTGCTTGGTGTGTACAAATCCAGCTGGGGAAAAACGGCATGCAGGCTAGAAAACAAACTACTGCCAGCTACTCACAGTGGCGTACTTCTTTGATTTGAAATACTCTGAAAGGCTTTCGATACTTGTCTTTCCCTCAAATTCCTTGCCGGAAAGGAGCCTGAGGACAACGTTGCGACATGTTTGGATTAGTGCATTTAAATCATCTTTTGGGACTGAGTCGTTCCCCGAATGTACGATAGATTTGGGTTGCGAGACAGAGCGCACCCCCAGTCTTGCTCGCCCGCTCTTCTCCCGCCGCCTTGCTTTCGGGCCCTTCCCTTCGCAGCGTGCGGGCGGGCCAGGTCAAAACCAGCTAGCCGTTGACAGGGGGCCAAAACCAGCCCGGCGGGCAGGTAGCCGACTTTTTTCCCGATAGTACTACCCGACTTCCTCAGCGCCGCGATTCGCCCAAATCCTTCCCCTTGTTTACAATAGAAGTTTGCCCATGGACCTTGCCGCCATCCAGTCTGCGCTGCGCGAACGCAACATGGACGCGTGGCTGTTCTGCGACCACCATCACCGCGATCCCATCGCGTATCGCGTGTTGGGATTGCCTCAGAATCTGATGGTGACGCGGCGCTGGTTTTACCTGATTCCGGCCGAAGGCGAACCGGTCAAGCTGGTGCACAAGATCGAAGCCGGACACCTCGATTCCCTTCCCGGCAAGAAAAATCTGTACTCAGGTTGGCAGGAATTGTTCGACAAGTTGAAGGCGATGCTGGCGAATTATCGCGACATCGCGATGCAGTATTCGCCCAACAATATTGTGTTTTATGTTTCGCTGGTCGATGGCGGCACGATCGATCTGGTGCGCGGACTGGGCAAGAATGTGGTCAGCTCGGCTGATCTGGTCGCGCAATTTGAATCCACCTGGACCGAAGATCAGATCAAATCGCACTTTGCCGCCCGCGACAGCATCGATTCCATTGTGGCCGAGGCGTTCCAAGAGATTGGCCGGCGCGTGCGCAATGGCGGGACCAAGGAGCACGAGATCCAGCAGTGGTTCATGGAGGCGTTCAGCCGCGAGAACATTGTGACCGACGATCCTCCGATCGTGGCGGCCAACGCGCACGCGGGAAATCCGCATTACGAGCCGAGTGCCAGCCATCCCGCGCCGATTCGCGAAGGCGATCTTGTCCTTCTTGACGTGTGGGGCAAGAAAAATACTTCCGGCGCGGTGTATTACGACATTACCTGGATGGGCTTTGTGGGCGGGGCGCCCTCAGGGCGAATGCGCGAGGTTTTTGAGATCGTGCGCGACGCGCGCGACGCGGGCGTGAAAACGGTGCTCGACGCCACCAAGTCGGGTCGCCGCATTGCCGGATGGGAAGTCGACCGCGCCACCCGCGGGTACATCCAGAAAAAAGGTTTCGGCGATTATTTCATTCACCGCACGGGACATTCGATCGGCACCGACGTCCATTCCAATGGGGCTAATATGGACGATCTGGAGATTCACGACGAGCGGCAGATTCTTCCCAACTCATGCTTCTCGATCGAACCCGGCATCTATCTGCCGGAGTTCGGCGTGCGCAGCGAGGTGAATGTGCTGGTGCGGCCCAAGTCGGCGGAAGTGACGGGAAAAATTCAACGCGAGATTGTGACTATCTAGATGGCAAATTCGACTACAGAACGAGGCAAGACCATGCCCGCGCCAAACGTCAGCGCCATGTCGGTGCTGGCCCCGGTCGTGGGTTGGTTGATCCCGGGTGCGGGACACATGGTCCAGAAACGCTGGATTCGCGGCGCGCTCCTGTTCATCTCGATCTCGGCTTTATTCCTGCTGGGCCTGGCCATGCAGGGACGTATCTACCGGGCGAACGGCGGAGACATTCTCGACATTCTCGGCTTTGTCGGCGACGTGGGCGCCGGAGCGTTTTATATTCTGTCCCTCGCCAACGACTGGGGCCAGAGCGCGATTGGCTTCGCCACTGCGGATTATGGAACGAAGTTCATGATCGTGGCGGGATTGTTGAATTTTATTGCTGTAGCCGACGCCTACCACATCGCGATTGGGAAGAAAAAATAAGAACAGGGTTTCAAAGTTTCAAGGTTGCTCGGCCTCATGCGATAGTTTTGGAAACCTTAAAATCCTGAAAGTTTGAAACGCAAGGATAAGTATCCATTGACGATTACACTCAGCCATTTTAGCGCGGCGGCGGTATTTGCGCTGTTCGCATCGATTGTTTTCGGAATCACGCACCGCGACAATGTCCGCGACATGGTTCGCTACGGGCTTTATTGCTTCGTCATGTTTCTCGGTGGAGTCTTTGTCGCCGGCTGGGCGATGTGGCTGGTGCGAAGATAGCTGGCAGAAGGCTCTCAGCTCTCAGCTCTGAGTGAAACCTTGGCTGAGAGCTGACGGCTGAAAGCTGAGAACTCGGCTTCATCCCTCCCACACGAACGCGTCGAACACCCTCTTGGAATCGAAATTCAGCCGGCGGTAGAGGGCTACGGCTTTGCTGTTGGCTTCGGTGACGGTGAGTGACAGGGCGCTGAAGTTGCGCTTGCGCAGGTTGCGTTCGGTGGCGTCGATCAGCGACTCTCCAATTTTTCGGCCGCGATATTCCTGGAGCACGCATACTTGCGTGACATGGCCTACATCGTTTCGCACCCGCGAGCATAAGATCAGCCCGATCAGGCTTTTCGCCTTACGATCCATCGCAACAAAGGAAGACTCGGCGTCGAAGACGCCGCATCCCGGAAAGCGCACGATGTTGTTCAGAAAACGCAGCGATCCGCTGAGCGTATGGTATTGATCGTTGATCTGCGCATCGACGTGGCCGCGATACGATGCGGTGATGACGGCGGCGGAGGCTTGGTAATCGGACTCGCACCATGGGCGGATTTCGACCTCGGGATGAGGCTGTGGGATTGGCGGGGCCGATTTTCCCAAGGTCAGCACCATGAAGAGCCGCGGATGCCGCTGAAATCCGGTTTCAAGAAATGGGCGCGAAACCGCGTTCGCGTCATGCGCGAGCAACTGCGCTTCGACGCGGTGAATGCCCGGCGATTGCTGCAGAGTTTCGATGACATGGGTCAGCAGGCGCAGTTCGACTTGGCGTGCGTCGGGCAGGCGATTGCCGTTGGTGACGTAGAGATCGCCGATCACCCCCTTGCTGCCCTCGTAGACGAAAAACGAATAGCCGAAGACGCGTCCACGATCGACGGCCGCATATCCCGGGAGAATTTTGGCGTCGACGTAGCGCAGAATCATGTCGGCGGATCCGGAGTAGTCCCAGGAGAGCAGGCGCGCCCAGAGTTGGGTCTCGTCGGCGAGCAGCGAACGCAGGTCGACGGAGGAAAAATGCCTGAGGTCGAGAATCTCCAAACGGCTCCTGGTGCGGCAGTCGGTGCAGTGGCCGGCGTCGCGGCAAAAATCCGAGTGTAGATGGTTCGCCGCATGGAGGCAAACGCGGGAACACGATAGGGCAACAGGAGAGCAAGCGATAGAGGCGGTCGTCGCCTTGTAGTCGGGTCGTGTTGTAGTCGTTTGGGTTGTAACAGGGCGCGGCTTTAGGCGTGCCGAAAGATGTCAAAGCACGACGGGCTTTAGCCGCTGAGGAACTCTCGCTACAGAGGCACAGGGACGCGGAGGAAAACCAGTTGGTCGGTCCGTGGTTCCCACCCTTTGAAAAACGCAAAAAGTCAGGCAGCCTCCGTCTCTACGATCTAGACGATCTATCATTCGAGCCTGGGGCTCCCCGGCTTGTCCTTCGAGCCGTACCTCTCGTGGCTGCGCTCACGCGTTTGCGTGATTCGTGTCACTGAAAGCGGCTTGACTGGTTGTAATTTGCGACTCTATAGCGCCAGCGTTTCGTCATAACTCACATTCCTGCAAGCACTTGAAGGCAACTCCCGCAAAAATGCCCTCGTGCTTCACCTCACCGCGATCTGTGACCGGCATCACACCGTTTCCCGACACTGGCAACGCATAATCAGATCCTGCTGAGTTGGACATTCGGAGGGATGCTTACTCCGCGCTGGGGGCTTTCGTGGCAAAAGGACGCGTTTCGATTGTCGTTGAGCGCTGCAAGGCTTGCGGCTTTTGCGTGGAGTTCTGTCCCACGCACGTGCTGGCGCTCTCTTCCGCTTTCAATTCCAAGGGCTACCATCCGCCGCACGTGGTGCACCCGGAAAAATGCAGCGGCTGCGATCTGTGCGGCATGTACTGCCCGGACTTCGCCATCTACGGCAGCAAGGTCGCCGAGGTCAAGGCCCAAAAGGCCGCTGGAGAGAAAGCCATCGGGGGTGAGAAATGAAGGCCGATCCTCATGGCGTGCTGACCGGCACGCATTTCATTGACGGCGACCACGCCTGCTGCGAGGGGGCGCTAGCGGCGGGGGCGCGCTTCGCAGCGGGATATCCGATCACTCCCTCCACCGAAGTGGTCGAGCGCTTCGCGGCGCGCGTGCCCACGGTGGGCGGAACGTTCATTCAAATGGAAGATGAACTCGCCGCTTCGATCGCGCTGCAAGGCGGAGTGTGGGGCGGCGCCAAGGCGTTCACCGTGACTTCCGGGCCGGGCTTCTCGCTGATGATGGAGCACATCGGCTACGCGGCGATGACCGAGACTCCCTGCGTGTTCGTGGATGTGCAGCGCGGCGGGCCTTCCACCGGATTGCCCACGCTTCCGGCGCAGGCCGACATGATGCAGGCGCGCTGGGGATCGCATGGCGACTACGAGATCATCGCGCTCTGCCCCAACTCTCCGCAGGAATGTTTCGATCTGACCATTAAAGCGTTCAACCTGGCCGAAGAATTTCGCGTACCCGTGATGTTCATGATGGATGAGGTGGTCGGGCACATGACCGAGAAGGTGGTGATCCCGCCCGCCGATCAGATCGAGGTGATGCCGCGGAAACACACGCACAAATCCATTGAGGACTATCTGCCGTACGCGACGAATGGCGACCTCGTACCGGAGATGGCGCATGCCGGCGAGGGCTACAAGTTTCACGTTACTGGCCTGACGCATGACGAGCGCGGCTATCCCAACATGACTCCGCAGGTGCAGGACAAACTGGTAAAGCGGCTGCAGAACAAGATTCGCAATGCCGCGGATCGCATCTGCCTGTTCGAGGAAGAGCGAGTGGATGAGGCCGACGTGGTGGTTGTTTCTTACGGGATCACTTCGCGCGTGGCGCAACGAGCAATCGATATGGCGCGGGAACGCGGACTCAAAGTCGGGAAACTTCGCCTCATCACAGCGTGGCCCTTCCCCGAGAAGAAAATTGCCGAATTGGCTGAACAGGTGAAGGCGTTTGTCGTCCCCGAGCTTAATCTGGGGCAGATGGTGCGCGAAGTGGAACGCGCCGCCAACGGCAAAGCCAAGACGCTGGCCGTGCCGCACGCCGGCGGCGGAGTCCACAACCCCGACGACATTTTGAATGCGATCGTGGAGGCAAGCCGATGCTGAACGTCATCGATGACACTGTGAACCCGGTAGAGCCGTTTCTGCGCACCGACCGCATGCCGCACATCTGGTGCCCGGGATGCGGCATTGGCACGACCGTCAATTCGTTCGCGCGTGCGCTGATCGAGTCGCAGATCGACCTGGAATCGCTGGCGCTGGTCTCCGGCATTGGCTGCACCGGCCGCGTGGCCGGCTATGTGAAGCTGGATTCGTTTCACACCACGCATGGGCGGGCGATTCCATTTGCCACCGGCTTGAAGCTGGCGAATCCCCAACTGAATGTGGTGGTGTATTCCGGGGATGGCGATCTCTCGGCCATTGGCGGGAATCATCTGATCCACGCGGCCCGACGCAACATCGACCTGAAGGTCATCTGTGTGAATAATTTGATTTACGCGATGACCGGCGGGCAGACTGCGCCCACTACCCCCGGACACGCGACGACTTCGACCAATCCTTACGGCACGTTTGAGCCGGCATTCAACTTGCCGCATCTGGTCGAGGCTGCGGGCGCGGTTTACGTGGCGCGCTGGACGACCTTCCACGTGCGGCAACTGGCGCGCTCCATCAGCGAGGCGTTTAAGAAGAAGGGATTCTCGTTCATCGAAGTCATCTCCCCGTGCCCCACGCTCTATCAGCGGCGCAACAAGATGGGCGACGGGCTTGACACCATGAAGTACTACAAAGAAAAGAGCAAGGTGAAACATGGCGCGCCCACCAGCGAGGTCGGCCTCACCCTCAATGGCGAGATCGTGGTGGGAAAATTCGTCGACCGCGACCGGCCGGACTATCAGTCGATGATGCGGGCGCAGTATGTGGAAGCTTTGGGCGAGAGATACATTGAAGACCCCGTGGAGTGCGCTTGCGGAGATTATTGATTTGTCGAATTGCAGATTTTCGATTGCAGATTGCAGATTTTAGATTGTTGATTCTTGAGGGGTGAGGACTGAGGAAAACGCCGATCGTAACGGATTCCCAATCATCCATCGACAATCTGCAATCAACAATTCCTTAGGAGCGTGTATGCGGCTAACCGAGATTCGCATTGCGGGATTCGGAGGACAGGGAGTGATCCTGTCGGCAGTGGTGCTGGGCAAAGCGGCATCGATTTACGAAAACGGCTTCGCCACCATGACCCAGAATTTCGGCCCGGAGGCGCGCGGCGGCGCATGCAGCGCGCAACTGATCCTTTCCGACTCGCCCGTGCTGTATCCCTATGTCACGCAGCCGGACATCATGGTCATCATGTCGCAGGAGGCCTACAACCGCTTCGCGCAGGACTTGAAGCCGGGCGGCCTGCTCATCATCGAAGAAGACCTGGTGCGCGTTTCCAATCTGAACCGCGACAAGAAAATTTACAGCATTCCGGCGACGCGCTTCGCGGAAGAACTGGGCAAGCGCATGGTGCTGAACTCGGTGATGGTGGGATTCTTCACCGCGGTGACCAAACTGCTCAGCGCGGACGCGGTCCGCAAATCTGTAGCGGACTCAGTGCCGCCGAGCTTCCGAGATCTGAATCTCAAGGCGTTTGAGAAGGGATTCGAGTATGGCCTGACGGCGCTGGCGACCGCTCCATCCCGCCCAGAGCTGGAAGAACTGGCGGTCGCGGAGGAGTAGAGCTCGACCGCCTAGGGCTTTGCCCCTGCAGCGGCAACCCAGTAGTAATCCAGGTTTTGCGGCGAGTAGTGGCCGAGGAATGACACGCGGCGCCCGGCGGTCGCTTTTGCGACATTGTCCATCCACGCGGTTGGGGCGACGAGCAGATGCTCACCAGCAGGAACTTCGCCGGCCTCATAGCGTGAAATCAGCTGATTGCGATAGAACGCCAATCCGTATTCGATTTCGCGCGAGGCTCCGCACACAGCGAGCGGCAATTGACGCGTCTCGACGCTGGCCAACTCGACTGCCAACGGGCGAGCGGAAAGCTTCTGATCGATTACCGCCGTACCTAGCTTGAGCACGGCGGCAACGGCGAGCACAACCGGGATCAGGGTGACGAAACGCAGCATGCGGAGTTGCCAGCGGCTGAGCAGCGTCAGCACGATCGCGACGCAGACAATCACTGTGATCGCCAGCCCGGACCACAGGGGACGCCCAGCCGGCAGCCGGTGTTGAGTCACGATATAGCCGATCATCACAGCGGGCACGATCGGGGCCGAAGCGACCAACCCGTGCGCCAGCGCCATCCACTTCGAAATCGGCAACTCCTGCTCGAAATGGTGCAGCAGATAATCCGCCAGCAACAGCGCTCCCGCGGGAATGCCGGGAAGAATGTAGCCAGGCAGCTTCGAGCGCGACAATGAAAAGAAAACGATCGGCATGACCAGCCAGCAGCAGGCGAAGACGCGGAACCGGAATTCGAGATCCGGGCTCGATGAAGCTGCGCGTTCTTTCCACCAGACGCGAATCGATTCGGTCATGGCTGCGATGACGAAGACGATCCACGGCACCAGCGCGAGTGCGGTGACGGGCAGGTGATACCAGAAGGGCTCGGGATGATGATAGAGGTTGGTCGAGAAGCGGGCGAGATTGTGCTCAAGAATAAATTCGCGGAAGAACTGCGGATTGCGCACCTGGACGGCAATGTACCAGGGCAATGCGACGGCGCAGAACAGCAGAGGCCCCGGTAGCCACAGAGTCCGCCAGACGAGGCGCCATTCGCGAGTGGCAGCGGCAAACAGCAGAATTACGAGTGCGGCGAGCACAGGCGCCACAGGGCCCTTGGCCAGCATTCCGAGGGCAACGAAAAAATAAAAGGCGGCAAGGTAGAGGCGGTTTCCCTTTTCGTGCCAGGCCCACCAGGCCAGCATCCCGATGGCAAACGCTGCGGCCAGAGGCATGTCGGTGGACGCAGCCCGGGCGTAGCCGATGATTCCCGCGCAGGATGCGGTGATCAGGGCGGCATCGAGTTCCACGCCGCGACGAAACTTGCGAAAGAAAATGTAGACAGCAATGACGAGCAGAGTGGCGTCAATCGCCGACGGAATGCGCGCCGCGACGTCGCTGACTCCGAAGATGCTGAAGGCGAGCATCGCCTGCCAGTAGTACAGAGGCGGCTTCTCCAGCCAGGGACGGCCGCCGAGCGTGGGTGTGATCCAGTCGTGGTGCTGGAGCATCTCGCGGGCAACCTGCGCATAGCGCGGTTCGTCGGCACCGATCAGGCCGAATTGTCCCAGACCGTAGAAAAAAAGGAAGGCACAGAAACCGGCGAACAGCAGAATGTCGGTGCGGGTGCGAGCGGTCATGAGGATTTCAGATTGTCGATTTCAGCTTGCAGATTGCATATTAAAAACCATCAAATTGAAGTGCCTTCAATCTGCAATCGCAAGTCTGTCTGCAATCAGTTTTCTATTGTACGGAAGGCCCTCGTCCGAGTTGCAGGATGATCTGGCGGACGGCGTCGGCGAGGGGGCCGTCGAGCGAGCAGCCGCTGGCGCATTCGTGGCCGCCGCCGCCAAAACTTTCGGCCACGCCCGCGACGTCCAATTTGCCTTTGCTGCGCAGGCTGACGCGATAGCGTCCATCCGGCAGTTCGCGGAAAAACGCCGCGACTTCCACGCCGCCGATAGAGAGAACGTAATTCACCAAACCTTCGCAGTCTTCTTCGATCGCGCCGCAGCGCTCCATCTGCTTTTGCGTGACCCACACGTAGCCGATGTGTCCTTCGACGTGAAGATTGCGCAGCGCCTCGCCCAGCAGGCGGATTTTCGCCACCGAGTGCGCGAAATAAATTCCGCGCGCGCAGTGCGCGGGCTCGGCTCCGGCCAGCACCAACTCGCGCGCCAGCGCAAACGTGTTCTCGTTCGTTCCCTGGAACATAAACGATCCGGTATCGGTCATCAGCGCCGTGTACAAACAGGTCGCGATCTCGGGAGAAAATCTCACCCCCGCGTGCCGGGCCAAGCGGAAGACCATTTCTGCGGTGGCGACGGCGTGCGGATCGATCCAGTTGACGTGGGCGAAAGGGCGTCCGCTGACGTGATGATCGATGCTGATCAGAAAACGATTTTCCAAGCCTTCCAGCCGCGTGCGATGAATGCTGTCGCACTCGAGAATGATCGCGGCTTCGTAGCTGCCCATCACCCGGCTCGACTGCAAGACTTGATCGGCGAAAGGCAGCGAGCGGTAGATCCGCGGCACGGCATCGTGCAGCACCACGTCGGCCTGTTTGCCCATAGCGCGCAGCACCTGGCAGCATGCGAGGGCCGAGCCGATGGCATCGCCGTCCGGACGGGCATGCGAGGTCAGCACGAAGCGCTCGCGCTGTCCGATCTGCCGGAGCACGTCCTCCAACACGTCGCTATGCCATCTATCCACGGCATTCCTTCCGGGACTTGCTGCGTCTTTTCGACCGTTCCAGCAACTGTTCGACGCGAGCCTTGTCCTGCTCGGCGCGATCCAGGCGAAAATACAATTCTGGCGCGCGCCGGATGCGCAGTCGCTCGACCAGTTCGTGACGGATATACTCGCGGGCCGCTTCCAGACCTTCGAGGCTGCGGTCGGCTTCGCTATCATCGCCTTCTACGTTGACCCACACTTCAGCCGAGCGGCCATCCTCCGCAATCTGGACTGCAGTTACGCTGACCAGGCCAATCCGCGGATCCGCCAGTTCACCTTCCACCAGGGTTTCGATCTCTTCGCGCAGAGCTTCGCCCACCCGTCCGCGATGATGTTTGACCGCCCGCTTCTCCACGAACCACCTCAAGGAAAACCGATGAGAATATCAGAAAATTAGGTGCAAATGTTGCCTGAAAGGGTCATAACGTAAACGTTATTGTCCTGTTTTCGCCGCGAGAACGGTAAGTACGGAGGTAACAACGTGTTAGGGGCTGTTGCGTTTCACTGCGGTTTCCGCCAGGCTCAGAAGTATTCGACAAACGAATCGGCCACATCTGCGCCATGGTTATTCGCGATGCGCGTGGCCGCACGCTCCACATTCTTCATCAGGCCATCGAGATAATCGCGGGAAGGCGAGACGCTAACCACGCCGACGGTGGCGCGATTCCACAGTTCCGCGGCATCGAGTTCGGCGACCGACACGTTGAAGCTGGTGCGTAAACGGTCTTTCAAACTGCGCACCACCCGGCGCCGGTCTTTCAAAGATTGCGCGGCTTCAATGTGGAGTTCGAGGGTGAGGAAAGCGATGGGCATCAGTAATCAGTGGCTAGCAATCAGTGGCTAGCAAAACCACCCGCAACTAGCAACTGACCACTAACCACTTTCTTATGCAATGACTTCTGCCGCGATACGCGTGGTGACGAAGGCCTCGATCACGTCGTGGGCTTTGATGTCGCCGTAATTCGCGATCGAGATGCCGCACTCCATGCCGTTGGTGACCTCTTTGGCATCGTCTTTGAAACGGCGTAGCGATCCGATCTTGCCCTTGAAGACGACCACATTGTCGCGCAGCAGGCGAACTTCGGAATCGCGCTTGACCAGGCCATCGATCACGCGGCAACCGGCGACCGTTCCCACCTTCGGGATGCGGAAGGTTTCGAGCACTTCGGCGCGGCCCTGGTAAGTTTCCTTGATGGTCGGTTCGAGCAGGCCACTCATGGCGCGCTTGATCTCGTCCTGCAGTTCGTAAATGATCGAATGCAGGCGAATGTCGACTTCTTCCTGCTCAGCGAGTTCCTGCGCCTTGCGCTCGGGCCGCACGTTGAAGCCGATGATGATGGCGTTCGACGCCGAGGCCAGCAGCACGTCGGTTTCGGTGATGGCGCCGACCCCGGAACGGAGGAGCTTGAGACGAACCTTGTCGTTGGATAGCTTCGAGAGCAGATCGCTGAGCACTTCGACCGAACCCTGCACATCACCCTTGAGGATGATGTTGAGCTCTTTGGTGCCGGCGCTCTTGATCTGTTCGGCAAGCCCTTCCAGCGACACGCGCGAACTCTTGGCCAGCGCGGCTTCGCGGGCTTTCTGCTCGCGATACTCGGAGATGCCGCGGGCTTTGTCGCGGTCGGCGACGACTACGAACTGATCCCCGGCTTGGGGCAAACCCTCCAAGCCTAGAATTTCAACTGGAGTTGAGGGAGGAGCGGACTCGAGAGCGGCGCCATGATCGTCGAACATGGCGCGCACTTTGCCGAACACATTGCCCACAACGAAATTGTCGCCGGCATTGAGCGTGCCGTTTTGTACGAGCACCGTAGCCACAGGTCCGCGTCCGCGGTCGAGCTTGGCTTCGAGCACCACGCCAGTGGCAGCACGCTCTGGAGTCGCTTTCAACTCGGCGAGATCGGCCACCAGGCAAATCATTTCCATCAGCAGATTGAGATTGGTTTTCTTCTTTGCCGAAACGTCGACGAAAACGGTCTTGCCACCCCACTCTTCAGGGACGAGGCCGCGATCGGCCAACTGCTTCTTCACGCGATCGGGCAGGGCTTCCTGCTTGTCAATCTTGTTGACGGCGACAATGATCGGGACTTCGGCGGCGTGTGCGTGATCGATGGCTTCGAGCGTCTGCGGCATGACCCCGTCATCGGCAGCGACGACGAGCACGACAATGTCGGTCGCCTTGGCTCCGCGGGAACGCATGCGGGTAAAAGCCTCGTGGCCCGGCGTGTCGAGGAAGACGATCTCGCGCCCGTAAGCAGGAGAATCATTGTCGCTGATGCGAACTTTGTAGGCGCCGATGTGCTGGGTGATGCCTCCCGCTTCACCTTCCGCCACATTGGTGGCGCGGATGGAGTCGAGCAGCGTGGTCTTGCCGTGATCAACGTGGCCCATAATCGTGACTACGGGCGGGCGAGGCGTAATCTCGGCGGCGGCTTCTTCTCCGCTTGCGGCCGCGGCGTCAATGTCTTTCGCGGCCTGCTCCTCGAAGGAAATCACGTTGGTGTCGGCGCCGAAAAAGCGCGCCATTTCGCTGGCCAGTTCGGCGTCGAGCGTCTGGTTGATGGTCGCGAAGACGCCGCGAGCCAGCAGGCGCGAGATCAAATCCTTGGCGCGGATGTCGAGCTTCTCGGCCAGATCTTTAACACTGATGCCTTCCGTAATCGTGATGTTGCGAGTGATGGGCATCGGCTCGTTCGACACCACCATGCGCGGCGGCGGAACGTAGCCCTTCATCGGTCCTTCTTTTACTCCGCGCGGAACGTAGCGCTGTCCGGGACGACGCGCGGGCGCGCCAGGACGGCTGCCGGGACGAGCCGGGCCCGGAGGCGGAAGTCCAGGACCAACACCGATGGGCCGAGGACCGCTGGGCGCCGTGCGCGTGGGATGCATGGGGCGGCGTTCGCCGGGACGCAGCGGCGGGCGCGGACCTCCTGCTCCGGGCGGCCCTTGCGGACGCTGACGCTGAAAAATTGGCTGGCCGGGAACGGGACGTCCGGGCGCGGGACGCGCGCTTCCTGCGAGCGCGCCAGCTTGTGCTGTGGGCGCGACGGGACGCGGCGGCGGTGCTTTGTACACCGGGCGCGGCCCGGTCTGCGGAACGATCATGCGCGGCGCGGGCGGCTGCGGCGGTGCTGCGGCGGCCGGAGGAGCAACTGGACGCTGTGCGACTGGCGGAGCTTGCGGCGCCGCTGAAGCAGTCACTGCCGGAGCAGGTGCGGCTGGCGGAGGGACCACCTGCGGCGCAGGCGGAGTTGCCGGGCGCGGCGGAGCCGCGACCGATGCCGCAGGGGCAGCAGGTCTTTCTGCGGGCGGCGGCACAACTACAGGCCGCGGCGCAGCAGCGGGCATCACCGGCGACGACGCCGGAGCCGGAGGGGCGGCGACGGGCGCAGCCGGTTTCGGCGGCGCAAGCGGCGCAACCACAGGCTTAGCCACGACCGGAGGCGCTGCGGGGCGAACCGGCGGTGCAGCCACCGCTTCCTTCTTTTGCGTAATCGCTCTCAGCACATCTCCGGGACGGGAAATGTGCGACAGATCAATCTTGGTCTTGATTTCTTCTTCGCCGCGCAGTGGGCGCGCGGAGCGCACAGAAGACGACTGCGCCTCGGACGAGCCGCGGATGTGGGCCCGTACCTTTTCCGCTTCATGCTCCTCGAGTGAACTGGAATGGGTCTTCTTCTCCGTCACTCCGACGAGCGGTAGCGCGTCGAGAATGGCTTTGCTTTTGACTTCCAGCTCCCTTGCGAGATCGTTGATTCGAACCTTACTCATCCGGCCTTTCTTTTCCCCGCGTTGTGCTTAAGTCTTCATCGCAACCTCACGGAGTCAGCTTGGTGCACTCGCACAATGCAAATATTTTGTGCGGGCATGTTATTCAGTGGTTTCGGGAGCAGAGCCTTCTTGGGGCTCATGCTCGGAATTTTCGTTCGAGGCGGCTTCGGCTTCCCCGCTCGCCTCAGGAACGGTCGCATCTTCCTGCGCAGCGGCCTCGGCCGGCAGTTCGGATTCTGGCGCTGTTTCTTGGGCGGCGGCTTCGCCTTCGACAGACACTTCCTCCGCTACAGGCGCTTCTTCCCCAGCCCCGCCTTCCAGGCTCGCAAAATAATTATTCACTGCGAGACTGATTTTTTCCACCGTCTTGGGACCGATCCCCTCGATGGCTTCGAGCTGCTCCGGCGTCATATCGGCCAGGGCTTCGACAGTAGTCACGCCGGCAGCGCCGAGCTTCTCCACCAGACCTTCGCCCAGGCCAGGCACATTTTCCAGAGGCGTGGTCTGCTGCGGAGCCATGGCAGCCATCTGCTGCTCGACTTCCTGACGCTTCTCTTCCTCGCTCTTGATGTCGATCTTCCATCCCAGCAACTTGGCCGCGAGGCGCACGTTCTGGCCCTTCTTGCCGATGGCGAGCGAAAGCTGGCTGTCGTCGACCACGACTTCGAGATGCTTCTCCGCGCTGTCGATCACGGTCACGCGGCTGACTTTCGCCGGCTGCAGAGCCTTCTCGGCGAAGGTTACCGCATCCTCGTGGAACTCGATAATGTCGATCTTCTCTCCGCGCAATTCGCGGATGATCGACTGCACCCGCATGCCCTTCATGCCAACGCAAGCGCCGACGGCATCGACATCCTTATCTTTGGACATCACCGCGATCTTCGTGCGCTCGCCGGCTTCGCGAGCAATGGCGCGGATCACGACCGTCCCGTCATAAATTTCCGGAACTTCGGTCTGGAACAAGTGCTGCACCAGCTCCGGGGCGGCGCGAGAAGCAACTACTCCAGGACCCTTGGTCGCACGCTCGACGCGGGCAATCACGACCCGCACGCGCTCGCCGATGGCGAACGACTCCAGGCGCGACTGCTCTTTCCGCGGCATGCGGGCTTCCGCCTTGCCGATATCAAAGATCACATCCGGACCTTCGACCCGCTTCACTGTCGCATTCACGATTTCGCCGACGCGCCCGATGTATTCGTTGTAAACCGTGTCGCGCTCGGCCTCGCGCACCTTCTGGAAAATGACCTGCTTCGCCAGCTGCGCCGCGATGCGCCCGAGAATCCCTTCCGTCACTTTGGGAATCTGCAACTCGCCGCCGACTTCGAGCGTGGGATCGACTTTGCGCGCGTCTTCCAGCGTGATCTGCAGGTTGGGATCTTCGACTTGCTCGGGAGTCTCCACCACGGTCTTGACCGCAAAAGCGCTGATCTTGCCGGTATCCTTGTCGAGCTTGGCGCGGAGATTTTCCTGCGACTTGTAGTACTTGCGCGTGGCCATGACAATGGCGTCTTCCACCGCGCTGACTACAATCTGCGGATCAATCCCTTTTTCCCGGCTCAGTGCGTCGATCGTGTTGTAGAGCTCGCTAGCCATAAAAAACAAGTTTCAACGTTTCAAGGTTGCAGAGTTTCAAGGTCTTTGAAACCTTGAAACTTTGAAACATTATATTTCGGGTACCAGATTCGCCTTCTCCACGTTGGCGAACTCAATCTCAATCTTCTGTCCTGCCTGCTCGCCCATCTTCTTGCGAGACTTGTGGCTGGCCACGCTCAAATCCAATGTCAAACGGCCGTCCGCGAAACTTTCCAGCCGCCCTTCAAAATGGCGGTTGTTGTTGACCGGCTGCCGCGTCGTCAGCTTCATGCGGCTGCCGGCGAAGCGAGTAAAATCGGCAGCCTTGATCAATTTGCGATCCAACCCGGGCGACGAAACTTCCAGCGTGTACGAGCCCGGCATGACATCTTCCACATCGAGAATCGTGCCAAACTCGCGGCTGAAGTTGGCACAGTCCTCGTGCGTAACACCCTCGGTCAAACCCGCCAAAGGATCGTGGCCGGCGGCGGGCTTGTCGAGAAACACCCGCAGCATGCGCGCCTTGCCCCCGCCGAGGAACTCGACTTCGACCACTTCGAGCCCGCTGGAGGCGGCGACCCGGTCCGCAATCTCCCGCACACGATCAACGTCAAGCGCCATGAATCCAGTAACTTACTGGCGGATGGCAGCAACACCGAAGGGCTCCAACGAAAAAGTGGGCTTGCGCCCACTGGTGTGCTTCGCCAAAAGCCGGTACACAGCAGTTCTCAGTTAATAAATATACGCTCCTGCAGGGTAAAAAGACAAACTGAGCTTCGGTCCTAATTTTCCCCTTCCAATGCACAACAAAACTGGCTGGCCCAGTCTTCGTGCTGTTCGAAACCTGGGCATTCGTGCCCCAGATATCATGGGATTTTTTCTAGCGTTCTACGCGCCACGGTTGCCCCACACTTCGTGAAGTTCGAAGTGCGGACATTCCGTGCTGCACGTACCATGACATTTTGCTCTTCCGCGAGCCTACGTTCTTTGCCGCAGCCAAAACTACTTTTCCGGCACCGGTGGGCAGCCAGGAAACTCCTGGACATAAGTATTTCCGATGTAGCCCAGGTAGTTGATTCCGATCTCGCTGGTGAAGAATCCGTCGGCTGTGAACTGCCGCAAGAAACTGAAGAACTCGATGCCCGGCTGCAAGCTCGGATCCTGCCCGACATTTCTGCGATACGCGATGAGATCGAGAATTTCTTTCTGCTGCTCCGGCGCGCAATCCAGGTAGGTCTTTTCGTAGCGGTCGATGCAGAGGTTGTCGAGCCACATCAGCCCTCCGCCCAGGGCAAGCTGGTAATCGGGGTTCTCGCTGGTGAGCAGGTCGATGAATTCCGGCGCCCCCGCTTCCACTGCCCCCTGAGCTCCCGCATCGGGCGGGATGATCGAGTTGCAGAGGCTTTGCAGAGTCTTGTAGGCATGCACGGAAAAAAACTTGGGCGCATAGCTCTGGTTAGCCGCTTTTTCCGCATTCACCATGCGGTGCGCGTACTCTGCCGCCTGCAGCGGGATCACACGCAGAACCGAGCCAGCCACAGCCGTTATGCCCAGCGTCTTGAGAATGTCGCGCCGCGTAATCGTCATGCGCCCAGATTTCCTTTCTTGGCCTCATCCAGCAAATACTCGGACGCGCGCCAGGTCAGCGCCATGATCGTCAGCGTCGGGTTTTTATCAGCATTGGTCACGAAACAGGCGCCATCCGTGACAAACAGATTCTTTACATCGTGTGCCTGGCAGAATTGATTGAGTGCCGAGGTTGCAGGCCGCTCTCCCATTCGGACCGTGCCCACTTCGTGAATGATTAGGCCCCCATCGCTGATGCCATAAGGATGCGAGGCGTCGATGTCCGCAGGTGGCAGAAAAACCCCGCCCCCTGCCTCCACAATCGCGCGGTAGGTTTCCTGCATGTCCCTCGCCATCTTGATTTCGTTCTCGCCCCACTTCCAGTGGAACCGAAGTACAGGAATACGCCACCGGTCGACAACCTGCGGATCGATTTCGCAATAGCAGTTCTCGTTGGGAATCATTTCGCCGCGCCCGGAAAATCCAATGTACGTCCCATACTTTTTCTTGCACTCTTGTTTCAGCGAGATTCCATATCCTTCCAAGGAGTCACATACATCATCGTAGTCACCCACCCCCGGCATGTCGCGCCCGCCGCCGAATTCGGTATGGTAGCCGCGCAGGAACTCATTCTTGCGGTCGAATTTCCACCACGGCAGATACATATGCATGCCCCCCACCCCGTCGTGATTGTGGGCGGGCATTCGTTCGAGCTGCGGGAAATATCCGCCAGCGTCGCTGCCCACGCTATCCATCAGATTGCGGCCGACCACACCGGAGGAATTCGCCAGGCCGTCGGGAAACAGCGCCGAGCGGGAGTTCAGCAACAGCCGCGCGGATTCGCATGCGCTGGCTGCGACCACGAACGCACTCGCGTGGATGCGTCGCTCCTCGCGCGTGTCCTTGTCAATGTAGGAAACGGCGCTGACTTTGCCCTCTCTGCCGACAATGAGTTCGCGCGCCATCGCACCTGTGATCAAGGTGAAGCGTCCCGTTTTCTCCGCAGGCGGAATCATCACCTGGCTCGAACTGAAGTTCGAGGCCGTAATGCAGCCACGCCCGCATTGCGCGCAGTAGTGGCACGCGGCCCTCCCATTGTGCGGCTTCGTCAGGATCGCCAGCCGGCTGGGAATGCACAGGATGTTCAGCTTGTCGCACGCCTTCTTTACGATGAGCTCGGTGCATCGCGGTTTCGGCGGAGGCAAGAAGACGCCGTCAGGAGCGCTGGGAATGTTCTCTCTTGTGCCGAACACTCCGATGTACGCCTCCACTTTATCGTAATAGGGCGCGAGGTCTTCATAGCTGAGTGGCCAGTCGTCGCCCATCCCATCATGCGACCTCACCTTGAAGTCCACCGGCGCCATGCGGAGCGCGATCCGCCCCCAGTGGTTGGTCCGCCCGCCCACAATGCGCGAACGGAACCAGCGGAATTTGGACCCGGGCGCTGACACGTAGGGCTCCCCGTCGATCTCCCAGGCGCCGTTCGGCGCCATGAACTCGTTGCCCACGTCATGCCGTGCTCGCCCGCCGACCCCAGCTCCGCGATGCGGCGACTCGTAAGGCCACATGTGCTCCTTGTAATCCCTGGCAGGAATGACTGGCGGTCCCGCTTCTAACATGACGACGCGAAGGCCGCCTTCGGCCAGCACCTTCGCCGCGGTGCCTCCAGAAGCCCCAGACCCAATGATGCAAACATCGTAAGCTGTCGCTGTGCGCTTGACCTGCATCTTCCTCCAATAAGTTCGGCGTTCCGCGGCGGCGTTCGCGCGATTTGAGCAATGGTAGCCGGGTTCGCCGCGAGTAGCAAACCCAGTCGAAGCCAAGGGAACCGGAAGTAGAGGCCAACGCGGCTGCCACCCAAACCCGGTGAGTATTCCGGGCCCGGCACCGAGTTCCCCACAGCCTTCACAGAATTCGTCCCCAATCGTGTGACCGATAACCTCTACTCAAACCCTCAATCGGCAGCGCCACATCTCCGTTTGCCTGATCTTCTGCGCCTCTCTACAATGAGGGTTTACCCACTTCGCTGGGGAATCCCGAGAAATTTATGATTCATTTTCCGGTACCTGAAGCTCTCACTTTCGATGACGTCCTGCTGCTGCCCGCGCGCTCCGACGTTGTCCCGGCCACCGCGAGCACGCAAACGCAGCTGACCCGCGAGATCGCCCTGAACATTCCGATAGTAAGCGCGGCCATGGACACCGTCACCGAGTCGCATATGGCAATTGCCCTCGCGCAACAGGGCGGCCTCGGCATCATTCACCGCAACTTGACCATCGAGCAGCAGGCCAATGAAGTTGACAAGGTGAAGCGCTCCGAAAGCGGCATGATTGTCGACCCCGTCACCATGCACGCTAGCGACAAGGTTTCCGACGCGCTCGAGGTGATGCGTAAGTACAAAATTTCGGGCGTTCCGATCACGGACAACGGCAAGCTGGTCGGCATTCTCACTAACCGCGACCTGCGCTTCGAGACCCGCTTCGATATTCCCATCGACAAGGTGATGACCAAGAAAAATCTGATCACGGTTCCGGTGGGAACTACGCTCGAAGATGCGGAAAAAATTCTTCACCAGCATCGGGTCGAAAAGTTGCTGGTCGTGGACGACAAGTACTACCTGAAGGGCCTGATCACGGTGAAAGACATCCAGAAAAAATTGAAGTATCCCAACGCGGCCAAAGATTCGCAGGGGCGTTTACGCGTAGGCGCGGCCATCGGCGCCACGGGAGATTTTCTGGAGCGCGCGCAGGAACTGGCGGAAGCAAAAGTGGACGTGCTCGCCATCGACAGTGCCCACGGGCATTCGACCAAGGTGCTCGAAGCCGTGAAGCTGGTGAAATCGAAGTTGCCGCAAGTGCAACTGCTGGCCGGCAATATCGCTACTTTCGATGGAGCTTGTGAACTGGCGCGGGCTGGGGCTGATGGGATTAAAGTCGGAATCGGGCCGGGATCGATTTGCACGACGCGTGTGGTGACTGGCGCGGGAGTTCCTCAGATTACCGCGATCGCCGAAGCTTACCGCGCCACGAAAGATTCTGGAGTTCCCATCATCGCCGATGGCGGCATCAAGTATTCGGGCGACGTCACCAAGGCATTGGCCGCCGGGGCCAGCGCGGTGATGATCGGCTCGCTGTTTGCCGGGACCGACGAAAGCCCGGGAGAATTGATTCTTTATCAAGGCCGCTCGTTCAAGTCCTATCGCGGCATGGGATCGTTGGGCGCGATGGCACAGGGATCGAGCGAACGCTACTTCCAAAGCTCGGAAGGCGATTCCTCCGTTTCGGTTTCCGCCTCCGATGGCGAATCGAACCGCTTGGCCAAGCTCGTTCCGGAGGGGATTGAAGGGCGTGTTCCGTACCGCGGCTCGGTCTCCATGATCATCTATCAGATGGTCGGCGGGTTGAAATCGGGCATGGGCTACTGCGGCTGCGCGACCATCCCCGACCTGCTGCAGAAGACGCGATTCGTGCGCATCAGCGGCGCGGGGTTGCGCGAGTCGCATGTGCACGATGTCATGATCACGCGCGAGGCGCCGAATTATGCGATCGAATAGACCCATAGCAGGTGGCGGATCTTAGTGCCAGTCCGAGAAAGCGATTCCTCCGGCGCGCGCTTGAACGCTGACCGCCATCAAACTCTGAAGGCGTGGCTCGCGGCGATCCTGTGGCTGATCGTCATTGCCATTGAATCCACCTCCTACCTGTCGGCGCAAAACACGAGCCGCATTCTCTATCCCATTCTGCATTTTCTCTTCGGCATCGACCGCGCCAGCTTCGAACCCTGGCACGTCTTCATCCGCAAGTCGGGCCATGTCTTCGGATACGGTTTGCTGTGCATCCTGCTGTTTCGGGCCTGGCGGGAGACGCTGCGCACGCCAGGGAACCCGAAATGGACGTTACGCTGGGCAACCATCGCCATCCTGGGAACGGCGTTGGTCGCGAGCCTCGACGAGTGGCATCAGAGTTATATCCCCTCGCGTACCGGACGTTGGCAGGATGTCGTGCTTGATACCTGCGCCGGAATCGCCGCACAACTGGCGCTCCTTCTCTACTGGCGCTGGTTCTGATTTGTGCCGCTACTTTGCCTTACTCGGAGTAACCAGCAGCAATACCGCGGAGACGCCTGCCAGCCCCGCGGACAAATAGAACGGCCGGCTAGCCCCATAATGCTTCCACACTTCGCCGGTGATCAAGCTCGCTGCCAACGTGGCGACGCTGGTCGCGAAAAAATAGATCCCCAGCGCGCGACCTCGCACTTCCGAGGCGACCGTGTCCACTATTAGCGCCTTCAATGTCGGCTGGGTGAGGGCATAGTACACGCCATAGACCGCCATCGTGATCCAGATAGCGAGCGTGGAAGGCGCACGTCCGAAGACGTAATACACTCCGGCAAAAATCAGATACCCGGCAGCCGCAATCCAGCGCCGGGAAAAATGGTCGCTGAACCATCCTGCGGGCCAGGAGCCGAGAGTGTAGGTAAGGTTGAATACGAGTCCGAGCAGCGGGGCGAGCGAAACGGAGATGCCGACATTCTGCGCGCGCATTACCAGAAACATGTCGCTCGAGTTGCCCAGCGAAAACAGGGTCACAGCCGTGAGAACCATGAAGAAAGCAGACGACAGGCGCCAGGTTGCCGCGATTGGAGTAGCTGCCGATTTGGTCGCGGGTAGAGCGCCGGCCTCTTCCGAAGAGCGACGGTGCGTCTCTTGGATGCCGAACAGCGCAACCAGTACAGCCAGCGCGCCGGGAACCGCCGCCGCCCAGAAGACGGTGCGAAGACTGTAGCGCGCCAGCAGCACGAGCGCCGTGAGCGGGCCTGCGATAGCTCCGGCGGAATCCATCGATTGAATCAGTCCGTAGGCGGAACCGAGGCGCTGCTTGCCGACCGATTCCGCGACCATCACATCGCGGGGCGCGCCGCGGATTCCTTTGGCCGAGCGGTCGGCAAATCGAATCAGCAAGATCTGCCACCAGGCAGTGACGATCGCCAGCAAAGGCTTCACGGCATTGGCCACAAAATATCCGGCGACCACCAGCGGCTTGCGGCGGTCGAGGCGGTCGGTGAGATATCCGGAGAAGAGCTTGGCAAATGAGGCGACGCTCTCCGCGATGCCTTCAATCAGGCCCAACTGAGCCGGGCCTGCCCCCAGCGAAATCAGAAATGCGGGGAGCACCCAGTACGCCATTTCGGTCGCACTGTCATTGAAAAAAGAAGTGAGGCCGAAGGAGTAGATGTTGCGCGCGGCCGAGGGCGGAGGCTGCAAGGCGGGATCGAACATAGGAAGGTTTTACCACGGTCAAGGCGAAGCACGGAAGATTGGTGATCGTTTGTTGCACCGGCATCCAACCATCGGAGGAGCTTCGCCCAGTGGATAGCGAAGGGCGTCCGTGCCACATGGTTCGCGCTTAGAATGCTGAGAATCGCACGGAGAACTTCAGTTGAATGGCATGTACTTGGTCACGATCCACTCGCCACCTTTGTGCTCGGTGGTGACGGAGAAAAGGTCCTGGTAGGTTCCGGGCTGTCCGGCTTCGTTGCTGCGCCTGCCGCGATATTTGAGGACGACGAGCGGCGGATCGTCTTCCCAATCGACCAGTTCCCAAGACAGCAGCGGATGTTGGGCCTCGGACTTGCAGACGAAGCGGGCATACTTCCTGTGATAATCGTGCTCCCATTGGGAGAGCACGTCATCGCAGTGGCCGTCGCGGATCTCGCGCAGAAACTTGTTGGCGGCCCTTTCGGTGGAGCGGTCGCGCAGCGGATTCATCTCGATGCTGACCGGCAAGCCGCTGAGAGGATCGCGATCTTCCGAGCGAGCCAGTACCGGCCCCTGATTGCTCAGCCATATCAAATAGCCGACGAACCCGAACACGAGGAGTGCTCCGGCGCCGACGGCGATGCCGATCTGGGTGCGCGTGACGGCCATTATTAAGAGTTTCGAAGATTGCCAGGAGCCAGACAAGATTACGAGCGGAACAACCGGAAGGACATGTACGGCCGGAAAGCGACTGCGATGTTTGGGCAGCGGACGCCGGTCGGTGGCACTAGGGATATCGTATAATTTTCGAAATTCCCGGGGGAACATTTGCTACATCAGCGTTACAAAGACTTGTGCTTTCTGGCCCTGGCAAAAGCCACGTTGCCGAATTATTGGATCAGGAAGTCCATTCGCCCGTATCGTCCGCGCAATGGCAACGGGCTGCATCTTCACCTGGGCTGCGGCACCATCTACCTGCCTGAGTTCGTCAATATCGATGCCAACCCGCGGCAGAAAATCGATCTCTGGCTGGATGTGCGCTGTGGGCTGCCGTTTGCGTCTGGCTCCGTGGACTCCATCTATTCGACCCACATGATTGAGCATTTTTATCCTGACGAACTGCAGCGGCTTCTGCTGGAATGCACTCGCGTGCTGAAACCTGAGGGCGGCCTCCGGTTGGTTGTTCCCAGCTTGAAAAATGCCATCACCGCGTACCAGCAAGGGCGGAGTGAATGGTTTTACGACGCGTTCCCGCGACACTTCGATTCCATGGGTGGGCGGTTCTCAAATTTTGTTTTTTGTGATGGCCAGCATCGGACGGCATTCGACTTTGAGTATCTCGATGAAGTGTTGCGGAATGCGGGATTCCAGCAGGTGGAAGAATCCGCTGAGGGGTCGAGCCGGCTTTATCGGGATGCTGCGCCTGCGTTTGAGCCCAGCGATGCCAAGGGATTGCCGCATTCGCTGTTTGTGGAAGGGTTCAAGCAGGCGAGAAGTTGAAGTTGAGTTTTCTAGGGAAGAAAAAAGGCATGGCCTGAGCCATGCCCTTAAATTTCTTGGAAGTTATTCCTTTTTGTCCTCTTCCTTTTCCTTCGCCGGTTCGACGCCGCCATCGTGTGCCGCTTGCGCCTCGGCTTCTTCCATTGCCTTCTTGGCTTCGGCGGCCTTTTTGGCGCGGGCTTCGGCGCGTTTCTCGCGCTTTTCGTCGAGGACCTTTTCGCTGCCGAGCAATTCGAGAAAAGCCTTATCGGCGCCGTCGCCCTTATTCCAGGCGGTGCGGATGATGCGGGTGTACCCGCCGTTGCGATCGCCGAAGCGGGGACCAACCGTGTCAAACAGCTTGACCACGGCTTCGTCGGTCATAAGATATCCGGCGGCGAGACGGCGGGCGGCGAGATCGCCGCGCTTGCCGAGCGTGATCATCTTCTCCACCAGCGGACGCGCGGCCTTGGCCTTGGGAACGGTGGTCTCGACGCGCTCCTCCACGATCACCGAGGTGACCAGATTGCGCAGCAGCGAGCGCCGGTGTGCGGTGTTCCTTCCGAGTTTGTAGCCTGCTACTTTGTGACGCATTTCGAAACCTCAGTGGCCAGGGGCCAGAGATCAGGGGCCAGTCGCTAGGGGTCTTGCTGATCCCTGACCCCTAGTCCCTGCATTTCTAGAGTTGGTCGTCCGGTCCGTAAGCGGAGGCGGGCAACGGGACATTGGAAGTCGGTCCGGGCACGGCATTACCGTGCTCGTCGATCTTCATGCCAAGACTCAATCCCATCGAGGACAGAATCTCTTTGATCTCGTTCAGCGACTTGCGGCCGAAATTTTTGGTCTTCAGCATTTCCGCTTCGGTCTTCTGCACGAGTTCGCCGATGGTCTGGATGTTGGCATTCTTGAGACAGTTGTAGCTGCGCACCGAGAGCTCGAGCTCTTCGACGGAACGGTTCAGGTTCTCGTTGTGAATCTCGGGCTTGCGATCGTCGCTCGATGACGTGCCGGTTTCGATCTCTTCCTCGAAGTTGATGAAGATATTCATGTGGTCCTTGAGCAGCTTCGCCGCCAGGCCAATTGAATCGGCCGGGGTGATGGAGCCGTTGGTCCAGACTTCGAGGGTAAGCTTGTCGTAATCGGTGATCTGGCCGAGACGCGCGGCTTCGACCGTGTAATTGCACTTGCGCACAGGCGAATGCACCGAGTCGATGGGAATGAATCCGATGCCGAGATCCTCGTCGAAATTCTTGTCGGCGGAAACGTAGCCGCGTCCGCGCTTGAGGCGCATTTCCATGTCGAGCTTGCCGCCTTCGCTGACGGTTGCGATGTAGACGTCTTTGTCGAGAACCTCGACATCGCCGTCGGCCTCGATCATGCCGCTGGTGACAACTCCGGGCTGATCGGCGCGCAGGTAGATCGCTTTGGGTGCGTCGCCCGCGAGCTTGAACGGAATCTGCTTCAGGTTGAGGATGATGTCGGTCGCGTCCTCGACGACGCCAGGGATCGACTGGAATTCGTGCAGCACGCCTTCCATCTTCACCGCGGTGATGGCCGCGCCTTCAATCGAACTCAGCAGCACGCGCCGCAGGGCATTGCCCACGGTCGTGCCGAATCCGCGCTCGAACGGCTGCGCCCAGAAAATGCCGTACTTGTCGGTAAGAGTGGACTGGTCAACAGCGAGACGTTTCGGTTTTTGAAAACCCTTCCAAAGCATGTGTTTCTCCCTCGGCCGTTTGGCTCAGTGCTGACTCCCTGAATCGGTCCGGATTCAGGTCAAGCGCCAGCAGAGGCTGATCTGGCTCGAATGTGTGGACCGAGGTTTCAATGTTTCAAGATTGCAAAGTTTTTAAAAACTTGTCTTTGAAACCTTGAAACCTGTGAAACTTTGAAACCTGTACAACAAAAGCCGTTACTTACTGTAAAGCTCCACGATCAACTGCTCGTTCACGGGCAGCTGAATATCTTCGCGCTTGGGCAGATTCAAGATGCGCGCTTTGTAGTTGTCACGATCGACTTCCAGCCAACTGGGCAGCGTGCCATGGCTGGAGAATTCCTTCGCCAGTTCGAGCACCGCTAGCTTCTTGCTGTTCTCGCGAATCGAGATTTCCTCGCCCGCGCTCACCTGATACGAAGGGATGTTGACCTTGCGGTTGTCGACGGCAACGTGGCCGTGGCGTACCAACTGGCGCGCCTGGCGCCGTGACTGCGCGAAGCCGAGGCGGAAGACCACGTTGTCGAGACGCCGCTCGAGTTGCTGCAACAGCTTCTCGCCGGTCACGCCCCTGGAGCGCGCGGCCTTTTCGAAGTAGTTGCGGAACTGGCCTTCCTGGGTGAAGTAGATGCGCTTCGCTTTCTGCTTCTCGCGCAGTTGCAGGCCGTAGCCAACGATCTTGGCCTTGCGGTCCTTGCCATGTTGTCCAGGGGCAAAGTTGCGCTTCTCGATTGGACATTTATCGCTGAAGCATTTGGCGCCTTTGAGGAACAGCTTCATGCCCTCGCGGCGACAGAGACGGCAGACTGCATCGGTGTAACGTGCCAAGTTTCTTCTCCCTTGGATGACCGGTTTACAGGTTTGGCTTCACCCTTCGTCCCGTTCAAAATCAGCGATCAGTGGCTAGTGATCAGTTGCCAGCGGACGGCTGGTATTCTTGGTGGCCACTGGTCACCGACCACTGGCCACTTTTCTTACACTCTCCGTCGTTTCGGCGGACGGCAGCCGTTGTGCGGGATCGGCGTGACGTCGCGGATGGAGCGCACTTCGATTCCGGCGGCGGCCAGAGCACGCACGGCTGATTCGCGGCCCGATCCCGGACCGCTCACGCGCACGTCCACGCTGCGGACTCCATGATCCCGGGCCATATTCGCGGCATTCGATGCGGCCTGCTGCGCCGCGAAGGGCGTGCCTTTGCGTGATCCGCGGAAGCCGAGCGATCCTGAACTCTTCCACGACAGAACGTTGCCGTTCATGTCGGTAATGGTCACGATCGTGTTATTGAAGGACGCCTGCACATACGCCAGCCCATGCGGCACGTGCTTGCGTTCCTTCTTCTTGAAGGTTTTCTTCTTGCCTTTTTTCTCCGGTGCGGCCGCTGCGCCGCCCGCTGCTGCTGGTTTAGCCATATAAGCTACTAGCTCCTAGCGACTAGCCCCTAGCTAAAAGCCAGAAGCCAGAAGCTGTTCTTATGTTTTTGCCGTCGCCTTCTTCTTCTGAGCGACCGTTCCTTTGCGCGGACCTTTCCGGGTGCGGGCATTGGTATGCGTGCGCTGGCCGCGGACCGGCAGGTTGCGGCGATGACGGAATCCGCGATAGGAGCCGATTTCGATGAGACGCTTGATGTTCATCGAAACTTCCTTGCGCAGATCGCCTTCCACCAAGCCCTCGGCCTCGATGACCGTGCGAATGCGGTTGACCTCTTCTTCGCTGAGGTCCTGCACCTTCTTCATCGCGTCGACCTTGGCTTCGTCGAGGATGCGTCCGGCGCGCGGATGCCCGATCCCGTAGATGTAGGTCAGCGCGATGTTGATGTGCTTCTGGCGGGGAAGATCCACGCCTGCGATACGTGCCATATTTCTGAACCTCTCAGCTTTTGGCTCTTAGCTTTTGGCTCTTAGCTAAAAGCCAAGAGCTAAAGGCCAAGGGCGAATTTCTACCCCTGGCGCTGCTTGTGTTTCGAGTTGACGCAGATCACCCGCACCACGCCTTTGCGGTGGATGATCTTGCACTTGTCACAAATCTTTTTTACCGATGCTCGTACTTTCATAATCTGGCCTTCGGCTGTCAGCTCCCAGCTGTCAGCAAAAATCTATTTGTACCTATACACGATTCGTCCGCGATTCAGATCGTAGGGGGAAAGCTCCACCGCTACTTTGTCTCCCGGGAGAATGCGAATGAAGTTCTTTCGCATTTTGCCGGAAACGTGAGCCAGCACCTGATGCTTGTTTTCCAGTTCCACCCGGAACATGGCGTTGGGCAGCGGCTCGAGAACCACGGCCATTACTTCAATCGCGTCTTCTTTGCTCATGCACCCCTTAAGCAGCTCTTGGCTTTTAGCTCTTGGCTCTTAGCTAAAAGCCAAGAGCTAAGAGCTAATAGCTCTTACTGCGTCAAAATCACCGGCCCATCTTTCGTCACCGCGACGCAGTGTTCGAAGTGAGCGCTGAAACTGCCGTCCACAGTTACCGCCGTCCACTTATCGCCGAGCACCCGCGTCTCAGGCTTACCGTAATTCACCATGGGCTCGATAGCGATGACCATGCCTTCCCGCAACTTGGCGCCATGACCGCGAGCACCAAAGTTCGGAACCTGCGGCTCTTCGTGCAACCGGGTCCCGATCCCGTGACCGACAAACTCCCGCACGACGCTGAATCCCGCGGCCTCGACATGCTCCTGGACGGCCGCGCCCACGTCACCAATCGAATTTCCGATCCGGGCCTGCTCGATACCGCGGTACAGCGAAGCTTCCGTGACCTCCAACAGCTTCTTCAACTCCGGTTTCAAGCCGTTGCCCACCGGAACTGTGATGGCCGCGTCGCCATAGTATCCATCGAGTACCACGCCGCAGTCGATCGAAACGATGTCGCCTTCTTGCAGCGCACGTTTTTCCGACGGGATGCCATGGACAATCTCTTCATTCACCGACGTGCACAGCACGCAGGGGTAATCGTAGTATCCCTTGAACGCGGCCTTGGCTCCGAGTTCCTTGATCTTTTTCTCGGCCGCGTGTTCCAGATCCATCGTCGTCACGCCGGGAACGACAAGCGTCTTCACGTGATCCAAAACCTGGCGAACGATGTGGCCGCTGCGCCGCATCTTTTCAATTTCGCTTGCCGACTTGCAAACAATCGCCATGTCTTCTATCTGCTATCTATGCGTGGTGATCTTCCAGAATCCGAAAAATCTGGCTCGTGACATCGTCCACCGGCAGGTCACCATTTACACAAATCAACCGCCCGGTGCGCTGATAGTAATCCGCCACCGGACGAGTCTGCTCCTGAAAGGCCGTGAGCCGCGGCTGAATCACTTGCAACCGGTCATCATTGCGGGTCACCAGCTTAGTCCCGTGTGCTTCATCGCATACTTCATCGAAACGGGGCGGCTGGAAGTGGACGTTATAGATCCGTCCACAGGTGGGACAAGAACGGCGTCCAGTGATCCGGAGCAAGAGTTGATTATAGTCGACGTCCAGCCGGATCACAATCGGCCAGGCCCGCGTCGGAATCGATTTATCAAAGAGCTCATGCTCGAGCAACGCATCGAGCCATCCGGCCTGGGCTGCAGTCCGGGGAAAACCATCCAAAATATAGCCGCGCTTCGTGTCTGGCAGCTGCAGCCGTTCCCGGACCATATTGCAAACCAGGTCGTCGGAAACCAACTCTCCCCGCGCCATCACTGCCTTAGCCGCCAGCCCGAGTTCCGTGCCGCGAGCCACATTCTCCCGCAGCAGATCCCCCGTCGAAATCTGGGGAATTCCGTAGTGCTCCATGATGCGCTTGGATTGAGTGCCTTTCCCGGCACCCGGCGGCCCAAGCAGCACAATGGGACCTACTACACGCGAGGTTTCCTGCGCCATCGGCCTGGCCAAAGCCTCCCGATCTCGATCTCCCCGGCGCCCCAAGTTACATCAGCCGAGGTGCAGCAACCCCCACAAACTTACCAGCGGCGGCCGCGAATGCGACCGCTGCGCGGCGTAAATCCGTCGTAGTGGCGCATAATCAACTGCGCCTCGATTTGAGTGACCGTGTCCATCGCGACACCGACCACGATCAACAACGACGTTCCACCGAAATAAAAGTTCACGCCCAAGCCGTTGGTCACCCAGGTCGGAAGGGTGTCGAAGAATCTTCCGACTGGGCCCCACAAGTGATTGAGGTGAATGCCGGCAATCATCCATTCCGGAATGAAAGAAATGACGATCAGGTACAGGGCTCCGACCAACGTGATGCGCGTCAGCACCTCGTTGATAAAGTCGGCCGTGCGCTTGCCGGGACGAATACCGGGAATGAACCCGCCGTATTTGCGCATGTTGTCGGCAACTTCGTTCGGGTTGAACACGATGGAAACGTAGAAGTAGGCGAAAAAGATGATGCCGATTGCATACAGCAAGGTGTAAAGCGGTTCGCCCCACCCCAGCCAGCGAATCAGGTCGCCAAAATAGCGACTGTTGCGCAGGCCGTAGCCGATGGTCTGCGGCATGGTCAGAATGGAAGATGCGAAGATCACCGGCATGACGCCGCCGGCATTCACGCGCAACGGCAGGTGCGTGGATTGTCCGCCCATGACCTTGCGGCCCACGACACGCTTGGCATATTGCACCGGGATTCGGCGCTCGCTGCGTTCCACGAACACGATGAACGCCACCACCGCGATCATGAAGATGAGCAGGCCGACCATCAGCGGGAAGGTCATCGCTCCCCAAGCTGCGTTCTTCGCTTTGTCAATCAGATCGACCACGCCGCGCGGCAGGCCGACCACGATGCCGGCAAAAATCAACAGCGACATGCCATTCCCTACGCCGCGATCGGTGATCTGTTCGCCCAGCCACATGATGAACGCGCTGCCGGTGGTGAGGGTCAGCATGGTCATCATGCGGAAGCCCCAGCCCGGGGTCAGGGCAAAGCCGCCTTTTTCGAGACCAATGGCGATTCCGAAGGACTGCACTGCGCTCAGGATGACGGTGATGTAGCGCGTCCACTGGGTAATCTTCTTGCGGCCGAGTTCGCCTTCCTTCTGCAGCTTAGCCAGCGGCTCGTAGACCACAGTGAGCAATTGCAGAATGATCGATGCCGTGATGTACGGCATGATGCCGAGGGCAAAAATCGTCATGCGGCGCAACTGGCCGCCGGAGAAAAGATCGACAAAACCAAGCAGCGAACCGCCGGTCGTGCCCTGCGCAAAAAACTGCTCCAGCTTGCTGGTATCGATGCCGGGCGTCGGCAAGTGGCCGCCCAGCCGGTACACAAACAACATCGCCAGGGTGAAGATGATCCGCTTGCGCAGGTCGGGAATGCGAAAGATATTTGTGAACTTCTCAAGCATTACTGCAAGACCTCGACCTTGCCGCCTGCCTTGGTTATTTTTTCCTGCGCCGACTTGGAGAACTTATGCGCGCTGACAGCGATCGCAATATGGAGCTCGCCATCGCCCAGAATTTTGACCGGACGCTTGGTCTTGATCACGCCCGCCTTGCGCAGCACGTCGGGATTGACCGTGGTCTCGCCCAGTTCCGCCAGACGCTCCAGGCTGACGACGCTGTATTCCTTGCGGAAGATGTTGGTGAAGCCGCGCTTGGGCATGCGGCGGTGCAGCGGCATCTGGCCGCCTTCAAAGCCGCGGATCATGCGCGATCCGCTGCGCGAGCGCTGCCCCTTGTGCCCGCGGGTAGAAGTCTTGCCCATGCCGGAGCCCATGCCGCGTCCCACGCGCTTGCGCTTTGTGGTCGCCTTCTTCGGTGCATGAATATTGGATAAGTTCATAAGTAAGCTCTCAGCTCTCAGCCGTCAGCTTTCAGCCAAAGCAGATTTCACTGACGGCTGATAGCTGAAAGCTGATGGCTTTAGTCCACAAACTCCACCAGATGCGGAATCTTGGCGACCATGCCGCGGATGGCCTGCGTATCGGGCCGCTCAATCACCTGGTTCAGGCGGGTGAAGCCCAGCCCTTTAATCACCAACTTTTGTTTCGCCGGAGCACAAATCGCGGAACGCACCCACTTCAGGTGAATCTTTCCGCTGCTCGAATTTGATTTCTTCGCCGTCATTTCAAAACCTCAGTGGACAGTGGCCAGGGTCAGTGGCCAGTTTCCGAAATTGCTCTTGCTGGCCACTGACAACCGATCACTGGCCACTGCTTTTAAAGTTCCTGCGCGGTCTTGCCGCGCAGGGCCGCAACGCTCTCTCTATTCTTCAACTGCTTCAAGGCGTCGAACGTGGCCTTGATCACATTGTGCGGATTAGTGGTGCCGATCGATTTCGTGAGCACGTTCTGCACGCCCGCCGAGGTCATGACCGCACGCACCGCACCGCCAGCAATCACGCCCGTGCCTTCGGGCGCGGGCTTGAGCAATACCTTGCCCGAACCGTACCGCCCCAGAACGAGATGGGCAATGCTGGTCTGGGTCAAGTTGACCTTCATTAAATTCTTCTTGGCCGATTCGATCCCTTTGCGGATGGCTTGGGGGACTTCCTTGGCCTTGCCGGAGCCGTAGCCGACCACTCCCGCCGACGGATCGCCGACTACCACGAGCGCCGCAAAGGAAAGATTCTTTCCGCCCTTGACCACTTTGGTCACGCGGTTGATGGCAACGACCTGGTCTTTCAACTGGTACGCCCCTGCATCGAGTTTCTTGATCACTGTTGGCATTCTTAAATCCAGCTTCTAGCTTCTAGCTGCTGGCTTCTAGATAACCCGCGACGGGCGAGTAGCTAGGAGCTAGTAGCCAGAAGCTGCGTTTAGAACTGCAATCCTGCTTCGCGGGCGGCGTCGGCCAACGCCTTCACGCGCCCGTGGTAAATGTAGCCGCCGCGGTCGAAGACGACCTTGGTAACCCCTTGGGCCTTGGCACGCTCGGCAATAATCTTGCCCACCGCCTTCGCCGAGGCCACGTTGCCGCCGGTCCGCCGGTCTTCCTTCTTTCCCTCGGCGGTGCTGGCGGAAACCAGCGTCTTGCCATGCAGGTCGTCGATGACCTGCACGTAAATGTGATTGAGCGAGCGGTACACGTTGAGCCGCGGACGCTCCGCCGTTCCCTGCATCTTTTTGCGGATGCGGTCGTGCACATGGCCGCGCTTCTGATTTTTCGAAATCTTCGTAAGCATGATTAACGCTCTCAGCTATCAGCCCTCAGCGGTCAGCAGGCCTCTCGCCGATTTGGCCGAGAGCTGATAGCTGAGAGCTCTGTTTATTTTGCTCCCGTCTTTCCAACTTTCTTCTTCAGGCGCTCGCCAGCGTAGCGCACGCCCTTGTTCTTATAGGGATCCGGCGGACGCAGCGCGCGCATTTCCGCGGCCACCTGTCCGACCTTCTGCCGGTCAATTCCGGTCAGGGTAATGCGCGTCTGCTTGGGATCGACAACCGCGTCGACGCCAGTGGGCAGCGGATATTCGATCGGGTGGGAATATCCCAGGTTGAACACGACCGTCAGCTTGCCCTTCATCTCGGCGCGGTAGCCGATGCCGACGATTTCCAGTTCGCGGGTCCAGCCCTTGGTCACGCCTTCGACCGCGTTGTTCATCAGAGCGCGAGCCAGGCCGTGAACCGCAGACTGCGAATCGTTCTGCCGGATCGCGACAATGTGTTCATCCTTCTGTTCGACCGAAATGCCGGTCGGCAGCGGCGTATCCAGCTTGCCCTTCGGTCCCTGCACCAGAACCGTGTTGCCTTCGATTTTGACCGTGACTCCCTTGGGAATCGCGATCGGCTTTTTTCCAATTCGTGACATAAGCTTCTAGCTTCTAGCTCCTAGCTTCTAGCCAGGACGCTTTGGTTTTGCAGTCCCGACTGTGTCAGAACTGTTTCGATTCGAATCGCTTCGCCATCGCCGCTTTAGCTAGTAGCTAGAGGCTAGTAGCTAGAAGCTGCCGTTAATAAATCTCGCACAACAACTCGCCGCCCACGCCTTCTTTGCGCGCCTGGCGGCCCGTCATGACGCCGCGCGGAGTGGTGAGGATGTTGATCCCCATGCCGCCCAGCACGCGTGGAATCTCGCTGCGCCGCACATAGACGCGGCATCCCGGGCGCGACACACGCTCCGCCTTTGAGATGGCGGCCTCATTATTGGCGCCATACTTCAGGTAAATCCGGATGATCTTGTGGCCCTCTTCTTCCGTCGGCTTGAAATTGGAGATGTAGCCTTCCTCTTTCAGGATGCGGGCAATCTCCAGCTTCAGGCGGGAAGCCGGAACGTCCACCTTCTGGTGCCGGGCCTGGAGTGCGTTGCGCACTCGCGTCAGCATGTCTGCGACCGGATCGGTCAACCTCATCGTTTGCTTCTCCTCCAGCCGCCCGTTCGCTCCGCATCCCGCGGAGAACCTGCGGCGGCTTGTGTTTCGGTCTTCGGCCGTTGGTCTCTCGTCGTTGGCGATTTTGCTAACGAGCAGTGACCATCGGCTGACGACGCATTTACCACGACGACTTTGAAACCCCTGGAATTTCCCCGCGCAGCGCGAGCTGCCGGAAACACAGCCGGCAAATTCCGAACTTCCGCAGGAATCCCCGCGGCCGCCCGCAGAACTTACAGCGGTTATGCTTGCGCGTCGAAAACTTGGGCTTCCTGGGCTTGTCCTGGTGCAGCCCCACTCCGTCTTTCACTCGTTTCGCTGTAGTTGCCACTTAGCTTTTAGCTCCTAGCTACTGGCTGTCAGCTCTCCGCCGCCAGCTCTCAGCTCGATTCACTCGGTTCGCGATCCCTGAAACCTTGAAACCTAAGCTCGGAACGGCATTCCCATGTGCTTGAGCAGCGTCCGCGCCTGGTTATCGTTCGCCGCGGTGGTCACAATCGTGACGTTCATGCCCTTCAGCTTGTCCACCTTCTCGTACGAAATTTCGGGAAAGATCAGCTGATCGTGCAGTCCGATGGTGTAGTTTCCGCGACCGTCGAACGACTTCGTGGAAACTCCGCGAAAGTCGCGGACGCGGGGCAGCACGATATTCACCAGCCGGTCGAAAAATTCGTACATGCGATCGCCACGCAGCGTGACCATCGCTCCGATGGACTGTCCCTGGCGAACCTTGAAGGCCGCTATCGATTTCTTCGCGCGCGTCACTACCGGCTTCTGTCCCGTGATCTGGCCGAGTTCGTTCACGGCGGGATCGAGGACTTTCGCGTTCTGCGTGGCTTCGCCCACGCCCATGTTCACCACAATCTTGTGCAGCCGCGGAACCGCCATCACGTTCTTCAGTTCCAGCTCTTTCAGCAGAGCGGGAGCCACTTCCTTCTCAAACCTGGCGCGCAGCCGCGGACGCTCTTTGGCGCTGTGCCGCTGCTGATCAGGCCCCTTCTGCTCTTGCGCCGGCGCTTCCTTTTGTCCTTTTTTGTCTTTTGCCATTTCTCAGCTCTTAGCTTTCAGCTCTCAGCTTTCAGCCTTTGTCGATGCTGTCTCGTCGACAACTACCGCGACTGACAGCTGACGGCTGAAAGCGGACAGCTATTTGTCTAATGTCGTTCCACACTTCTTGCAGGTGCGCACTTTGCGGTCGCCGCGAATTTCGTGCCCAATCCGCACCGGGCCGCAGGTCGGGCATACCAGTTGCACGTTGGAGATCGCGATGCGGCTTTCTTGCTCGGCGATCCCGCCCTTGATATTGCGTTGGGGATTCGGGCGCACGTGCTTTTTCACCATCATCACGTGTTCGACCAGGATCTTCGCGTCGTTAGGAAACACGCGCAGTACGCGCCCTTCCTTGCCCTTGTCGCGGCCGGTGATCACCTTCACGATGTCGTTGCGCCGGATATCTACTCTTTTGTGTTCCGTCGATACAGTTTCCATATCCAATCTCAGGTTTCAAAGTTTCAAGGTTTCAAAGCTTCAATGCTGCTGTCAAAGTTTCCGACTTCAAGGCACCTTGAAACCTTGAAGCTCTGAAACCCTGAAACCTGCTCCTAAATCACTTCCGGGGCCAAAGACACAATCTTCAAAAACTTCTTCTCGCGCAGCTCGCGCGCGACCGGGCCAAAAACGCGCGTTCCCACCGGCTCGCCCGCTTCGTTGATCAGCACCGCCGCGTTCTGATCGAAGCGGATATAGGTTCCATCGCGCCGGCGATGCTCCTTGCGGGTGCGCACGATGACGGCTTTGACGACTTTGCCCTTCTGCACCTGGCCTTCCGGCGCCGACTCCTTTACGGCGGCCGTGATCACGTCGCCCAGCCCGGCATTCAGTCCGGTCGAGCCGCCCAGCGGCAGAATCATCTGCAGCTTACGCGCGCCGGAATTGTCGGCGACCTCCAGCATCGTTCTCATCATCACAGCCATGGCCAATCTCCCTGTCTAAATCAATCGCGCGGCTTAGCTGGCCGCAGCTTCCGTGGTCTCCGGCACCAGCGCCGCCTTGCGGATAATGTCTTTCAGCTTCCACCGCTTCAGCTTCGAGAGCGGACGCGTCTCTTCGATCCGCACCACGTCGCCTACGTGTGCTTCGCCCTTCTCGTCATGGGCGTAAAACTTCTTGTTGCGCGCCACGACGCGACCGTAGAAGGGATGCGCCCTCTGGCGCGTGACTTTTACCACGATCGTCTTCTTCATGCGGTTGGATACGACCGATCCGACCACTTCTTTGCGGCGGCCTTGCGGCTTCTGGGTTGTTTCCGCCATTATCGTTTCTCCGTTGCGGCCGAGCGCTGACGTTCGCCGAGGATCGTCTTCACGCGCGCGATGTCTTTGCGCAGGCCGCGCAATTTCTTCAGACTCTCGGTCTGCCCCATGTTCAGCTGAAACTTCAGCTTGAAGAGCTGGTCGGCCAGCTCGCGCTCCTGATGGTTCAGCTCAGCGTCGGTCAAGTTCCTGATTTTTTCGACATTCATCTTTAGCTCTTAGCTCTCAGCTCTCAGCTCTCAGGGCCCGCCGCTTTTTGCTGAAAGCTGACGGCTGAAAGCTGATGGCTGTTTAATGCGCGCTCTCGCGCTTCACCAGCGTGGTACGCAAGGCCAGCTTGTGCGACGCCAATCGCATCGCCTCGCTCGCGTCCTGATGGCTTACGCCTTCCATCTCGAACAGAATCTTTCCGGGACGAACTACCGCGACCCAATGATCAGGCGCGCCCTTGCCCTTACCCATACGGGTTTCGGCCGGCTTCTTGGTGACCGGCTTGTCGGGGAACACGCGGATCCAAATTTTGCCGCCGCGCTTGACGAAACGCGTCATGGCCACGCGGCTAGCTTCGATCTGACGGTCGGTGATCCATCCGGGCTCGAGCACTTTCAGCCCGTAGTCGCCGAAGGCCAGCGTCGATCCGCGCCACGCCTTGCCGGTCATGCGGCCGCGCTGCTGCTTGCGATACTTCACTTTCTTTGGCATCAACATAAAATCAGCTCTTAGCTTCCAGCTTCTAGCTAAACTCCGGAACCCTCGTTGGCGATCGCTTGTACTTCTTCAATCTGACTTCTAACTTCTGACTTCCCTAGAATCCGGCAGCCGCGGTCTGTCCTTCGCGCTTCTTCTGCTGCAGGATCTCGCCCTTGTACACCCAGCATTTCACGCCGATCACGCCGTAGGTCGTGCGCGCTTCGGTAAAGCCGAAGTCGATGTCGGCGCGCAGTGTGTGCAGCGGCAACCGCCCCTGCAGATACCACTCCGAGCGCGCGATTTCATTGCCATTCAGGCGTCCACTCACGCGAACCTTGATTCCCTTGCAGCCGAAGCGCAGAGCCGAATCGACGGCCTTGCGCATAGCACGGCGGAAACCGACACGTTTTTCCAGTTGCAGAGCAATTGACTCCGACACCAACTGCGCGTCGAGCTCGGGTTTGTGCACTTCCTGGATGTCGACAAAAATATCCTTGCCGGCGGTGCGCTTCTGCAGTTCGGCCTTGAGCTTGTCGATTTCCGCGCCCTTGCGCCCGATGATGATGCCGGGGCGCGCCGTCTTGATGATGATGCGCAGCTTGTTTCCCGGCCGCTCGATTTCGATGGCGCTGACACCCGCTGATTTGAGCTTTTCCTTCAGCTCATTTTTCAGCTTCACGTCCTCGTGCAGCTGCTTGTCGTAGTCACGCTCGGCAAACCAGCGCGACTTCCACGGCTTCGTGAAGCCAAGCCGAAAACCATAAGGATGGACTTTTTGTCCCATTGCTTCTCCTGAATCAAACCCTTCCAATCAACCACTGATCACATAGCCCCGGACGCTTTCGTCCGGGTCGAACAGATCCTTCACAAAGAACCCTCAGGATGACCGCTGCGGGCTCTCGCTTCGGTCACGCCCGCAAAAACGCGGTCACTTTGCCGCCGCTTTTTTCTTCTTTCCCGCCTTCGCAACCGGCGCACGTCTCCGAGTCTTAGCCGGAGCAGCCGCGGCTGTCTCCGCCCCGACCACCGTCGCAACTTCGCCATTCTTCCCGCGCTCCGCCAGCACCAGTTCGATGTGCGAAATACGCCGCTGGTAGCGGTACGCGCGCCCCTGTGGCGCGGGACGAATCCGCTTCATGCGCGGCCCGTCATTCGCCACCGCCCGTTTCACGTAAAGGTTGTCGATCTCGACATCCAATCCCTTCTCAGTGGCAAGAAAGTTGGCGTTGTCGAGCGCCGACTGCAGCAGCTTCCCGACGTGCGAGGCCACACGCTTCTTGGTGAAGAGCAAAGTGTTGCGCGCTTCTTCCACGCGCCGTCCTTTGATCAGATCCAGCACCAGCCGCGCCTTCTGCGGCGAGACACGCAGGTAACGCAATTCCGCTCGAAATTCCATGATAGCTACTAGCCCCTAGCTGCTAGCTTCTAGCCAAATCACAAACTAGAAAGCTTTTCGTGAATGCGACGCTTTAATCAGCCTTAGCTAATAGCCAGAAGCGAGTAGCCAGAGGCTGCTTTCTACGCCTTTCTACGCCTTCGGCGCCGCCGGCGCGCCGCCCGCCGGGGCTGCCGGAGCAATCGCTCCCGGACCGCCCGGGATGCCCGCCGGTTTCGCCGCCACTTCCGTGGCCGCCTTCATGGAGTGTCCTTTGAACTGGCGCGTGAAGCTGAACTCGCCGAGCTTGTGGCCCACCATGTTTTCAGTCACGTATACCGGAATAAACTTTTTGCCGTTGTGCACCGCGATCGTGTGCCCCACCATCTCCGGGACCACCGTCGAACGCCGCGACCAGGTGCGCAGCACTTTCTTCTCGTTGCGCGAATTCATGCCTTCCACCCTCGCTAAAAGGTAGCCATCCACGAACGCGCCCTTTTTTGTCGAACGTGCCATAAGTTCAGTTCCCAGCTTTCAGCCGTCAGCTTTCAGCTAACAGCTTCTAAAATCTCCAAACTACTTGCTTCTGCGGCTCACGATGAACTTATCGGTGCGCTTGTTATTGCGCGTCTTGTAGCCGCGCGTCGGCTGGCCCCACGGGGTCACAGGATGCCGACCGCCGGAGGTCTTGCCTTCACCGCCGCCGTGCGGGTGATCCACCGGGTTCATCGAAACGCCGCGATTATGCGGACGCTTGCCCAGCCAGCGCGAGCGCCCCGCTTTGCCGATGGTGACATTTTCATGATCGATGTTGCCGACCTGCCCGATAGTCGCCATGCAGTCCTGCGAAATCTTGCGGGTCTCACCGGAAGGCAGCTTCACCAGCGCGTACTCTTCTTCTTTCGCGATCAACTGCGCCGAACCGCCCGCCGAACGCACCATCTGCCCACCCTTGCCCGGCTTGAGTTCGAGGTTGTGAATCTGTGTACCGGGCGGAATGTTGCGGAGCGGCAGCGCGTTGCCCACAAGAATGTCGGCCTCGGGTCCGCTCAACACTTTCTGCCCCACCTTCAAGCCTTCGGGCTGAAGAATGTACCGCTTCTCGCCATCGGCGTACGCGAGCAGCGCGATGCGGGAAGAGCGGTTAGGATCGTATTCGATCGTCGCCACCGTCGCCGGGATGCCGGTTTTGTCGCGCTTGAAATCGATGATTCGCAGCTTGCGCTTGTGCCCGCCGCCGATGAACCGCATGGTCGTGTCGCCGGAGTTGCGGCGTCCGCCGGTGCGCTGCTTGGGCTCGACCAGAGGCTTGTACGGTTTCTTGCTGGTGATGTCGTCGTTGACCAGCGTCGTGCGATACCGCAGCGTCTGCGTCGTCGGTCTGTAAGTTTTAATCGGCATAGAAGCTCTCAGCTATTGGCTCTCAGCTGTCAGCGCTCAGTGCCGTCGCTTTGCTGAAAGCTGACGGCTGATCGCTGATCGCTGTTTTCTACAAATTCTGCGCGTACTCCGGCATCTTCTCGCCGGAACGCAGGCGCACGTACGCTTTTTTCCAATCCGGACGGTAACCGGCAAACTTGCCGCGCCGCCGCTCTTTTCCCGGATAGGTGGCCGTGCGCACCGAATGCACTTTCACTTTGAAAATCGACTGCACTGCTTCTTTGATTTCCGTCTTGGTCGCCTTCGGCGCCACCTGGAACACCAGCGTGTTCTGGTTCTCCTTGATGGCCAGACCCTTTTCGGTAATCACCGGACGGCGAATGATCTGATATGCGCTCTTCATCAGGCTACCTCCGCCGCTTTGTCAGCGCGCTGCCGGCGGCGCCGTTCTTTCACCGGCTTCTTCGCCGCTTCGTCTTCGCCGCTGCCCGACTTGCGCTGCTTCTTCGAAATCGAACTCTGCAACGAAACCTGCAGCTTCTCAATCGCCGGCTTCGAAAAGATCACCCGGTCGTGGCGCAGCAGGTGATAGGGATGCACTTCGTTTCCCCGCACCAACTCGAGTCCGGCAATATTGCGCGAGCTCAGTTCCAGGTTCTTGTTCTCATGCTTCGGCACTTCGACCAGCAAGACGGTGGAATCCACTTTCAGCGAGTCGAGCGCCTTGCGGAATTCTTTTGTCTTCGGTTCTTTCACGTCGAAGGCATTAACTATGATTAACTTCCCATCGGCGAATTTCGCAGCCAACGCTGACCGTAACGCGCCCAGCAGCTTCTTGCGCGGGAAGGTGTAGTCGTAGGAGCGCGGAACCGGTCCATGCACGGTCGCTCCGTGACGCCAGAGAGGCGAACGGATCGATCCAATACGGGCCCGGCCGGTACCCTTCTGCTTCCACAGCTTCTTGCCTGAGCCGGATACCTGCCAGCGCGCCTTGGTAGCGTGCGTTCCGGCGCGCTGCCCGGCGCGGTAATGTCTCACCGCTTCCCAGAGCAGATCTTCATTGACCGCGCCGAAGATCTCATCGGCGAGATCGTATGTCCCAACCTTCTCGCCGCTCAAATTGTGTATATCAATCGTTGCCATTGTCTTTGCATTTCTGACCACTGGCCCCTGGCCACTGATCCCTGAATTACGCCTTCTTCGCCGCTCTCTTGGCCGCCTTCAACGGATCGACCGTCGCCGCGCCAGCGAATCCGCGACGCTCTCTGGGCGGTTTCTTCGCCTTGGTGATCACGATGTATCCGCCTTGCGGACCGGGAACGCTGCCTTCAACCACGAGCAAGTTCTCGTCCTTATCGACACCGAGCACGCGCAGGTTGCGGGCAGTCACCTGCTGATGTCCCATGTGTCCCGACATGCGCATGCCTTTGAACACGCGCGAGGGAAATGCCGAGGATCCGATCGAACCCGTGATCTGGAACATGGACCCGTGCGACTTGGGACCCCCGCCGAAGTGATGCCGCTTCACGACGCCCTGAAAGCCGCGTCCCTTGCTGATTCCGACGATGTCGACAAACTTTTCACCTTCGAAAATCTCGACCAGCACGCGGTCGCCAACTTTCACCGCGCCATTGCCCTCGCTGGACGGTTCAATCTCGATCGGCACTTCGCGCATGAATTTCACCGGCGGCAGATTGTTCTTCGCCAGATGTCCCTTGGCGGGCTTGGTCAGACGCGACTCCTTCACAAACTCGACCAGGCCAATCTGGGCCGCCTCGTATCCATCTTTCGCAGCCGACTTGTGCTGCGTCACCACGCACGGGCCAGCCTGCAGCACTGTGACCGGGCGAACGTCGCCCTTGGAGTCGAACAGTTGCGTCATGCCGACCTTCTTGCCCAGAATTCCTGCGATCTTGGTTGCCATAATCTTTACTCTCCGCCCAGCTTGGCTCAGTGGCTATTGGCTGGGAAGCTCATCGTGCTGAAGCTGATAGCTGACCGCTGAGAGCTTATTTATGCTCTTTCCCGAACGCCTTGATCTCGACGTCAACACCAGCCGGTAGATCGAGCTTCATGAGCGCGTCCACGGTCTGCTGCGTCGGCTCCAGAATGTCGAGCAGGCGCTTGTGGGTGCGGATTTCGAACTGTTCCCGCGACTTTTTGTCCACATGCGGCGAACGCAGCACGCAGTACTTGTTCTTCATCGTGGGCAGCGGAATCGGTCCCGCAATCTGCGCGCCGGTACGCCGCGCTGTCTCCACGATCTCGCCCGTCGACTGATCCAGAATGCGATAGTCGTAGGCTTTCAACCGGATGCGAATTCTCTCTTTTCCAATCACCGTTCTTCCTAACCCTCCCGGCATCTCCGGGAGGAAAGAACTTGCGGCAGGTTGCAAGCCGCGTGTTTAGCTTCTAGCCGCTAGCTTTTAGCTCCTAGCGGTGTTACTGAATAATCTCCGCGATCGTGCCCGCGCCCACGGTGTGGCCGCCTTCGCGAATGGCGAAGCGCAGGCCTTTTTCCATGGCCACCGGCGTGATCAGTTCGATCACCAGGCTCACGTTGTCCCCC